>ERZ1673753.27-NODE-27-length-253259-cov-7.259834_pt1 | contig 253259 bp, 220 predicted proteins | sample MGYA00580201_ERZ1673753 | MGnify/ENA primary metagenome ERZ1673753 (study PRJEB41218, sample SAMN15661747) | gut metagenome | host: Homo sapiens | place: Canada: London | collected 2015-08-20/2019-03-30 | study: EMG produced TPA metagenomics assembly of... | reverse complement strand
CTATTTATCAGGATAAAGAAAATTACCAACCTTTATTTATAGAACAACTTATGGCAGAAATTGAGGAACGGCAATTGACTGCTGCCCTGGAATTTATTGAAAAACTTCCACAGGTATCAGAAAAAGAATTAGAATATATGTATAAGCATCCGGAAGAATATGCTCCTTTTGTCCTTCCCTATATCCAAAGAGAATGGAATGAACGGGAAAATGCCCTGAAACTCCCTCTTACTTCGTTTTCGTCCGTTCCTTCTCAAACAGAGGATAAAGAAGCTGAGACGGTAGATTCAACCACCCGGCTCAAAGGATATTTTATAGATTTCGTTTTATTTACGCTACTGGAAATTAGTATTTTTTCTTATTTCGAACCGGATGAGGACGATATGACACTATTATGTATAATTACTGTTTTCCTGTATTATTTCTTATTTGAATGGCTGACCTTTGCTACTCCCGGTAAATGGATAGTAGGAACAACTGTTGTAAAAAAAGACGGTAGTAAACCTTCTTTCGGACATATTCTGGGCCGAACAGCCGCCCGCTTTATTCCTTTTGAAGCTTTCACTTTTCTCTTTTATGCCAATTGGCACGATAAGATTTCCGGGACAAAGGTGATTCAAGTAAAAAAGAGACAAACGAAACTTAATCTATACAAATAAATCCATTTTTAATTTGAAAAAGATGAAAACTAGAATCAATTTGAATACGTTGACCAACACAATTATCTGGTCGGTCTTCAGTTTTATTTCATTCCGACTGGCATTGGTAATACTCAATGCCTTTCATAAAAGCGGAAATTACAGTGACTTTATCTCTCTTCACCAGGTACTTTATCCGATTTTTTCAGCAGGTTTTCAACTGTCCAGGTTTCTCATTATAATATTGACTCTCTATTGGATGATCCTGGCCAAAAAACAACTTCAGGGTTTCCTTACCCAAAAGAAACGTTATAAACGCCTGCTTATAACACTTTCGGCTCTTTTCTCCCTCTATTTCTTTTATTTTTACTACAATTACAATTACGCTTCCGACTGGTACGACGCCAATGCCGTACTGATTATGGGATTGGTAACCGCCTATTTTATATTCACACAATTGTTTCAAATTTTTAAATCGTCTTCACTAATTCCTAAAAGTAAAGCTGTTATATATTCCCCTTTCCGGTTTAAAACGATTCTTGGGCTGTGGATTCTTTCCCGGTTATTATCCCGCCTGGCTTATATCCATACAGATGATTATTTTTCCCTTGCCGAAACACTCCTGATTTACGGCATTCAAATCATTGTTCTGTTCTTGTTCGCACAGCTTATTTATCAATATACCGGAATGATTTATCTGCTTTCTTCCGGACACAACCCGCAAAAGAGAAGTTAACAGTACTTTCTCAGAAATAATTATAAACCTTAAAACTAAAATGCAATGAAAACACTGATCCTCTCAGGACTATTATTTTTTTCAATACTCCTCATAGACATTTTTATTTTTATTCCTCTATTATTAATTACTAATTATTATTCTCTTGGTTTTTTATTTGGTTTTATTATTATTTATTTAACTATAGCTGCCATTGTTCTAAACATTAAAATTTTAGAAAAAGCCAGGGAAGATACTTTTTATTCCTTTCTCTATTCCTTTCTTCTTCCCATTTCACTTTTTATTATCTGCTGTTTTTATATGGAAGATGATCCGCATTATCTCTTCTATTCCGAAAACGGTAAACAAGGAATAAAGCATTGGCCGACAAATATTAAATTCTCAGAACCTATTTACGACGATATTTCAGAAAAAATCAGGGTAGTTTCCAACGCTACTTATATGTTCGACATTTATGAACAAAAAGGAGATATTGAGTATTCCAAAGAATTTGTTTTTCTGACAAAGGTATCGGGTCAAACCGGAATCAGGAACATATATAAAGAAATTTTACCTCCTGTTTATGATTCGCTCCAGATTTGTTCTTTGCCTGTAGAGAATCCATATAGCAAGAAAAAAGTCAGTTGCGATTTTATAATCACTTATCTGCAAAACAAATGTGACACTTTAAGTTTTAATAATAATCCCTACCCTATTCTTATTCCATACAAAAAATACGACACCACCCCAATAGATTTGTAAGTATTACACATTAGGGACGTGCCCTAATGTGTAGTTTTTAAAAAATAAAATGCTACTTTTCTCACGAAAAATAAAAATTACACAAAAGGGCACGTCCCTAATGTGTAACTTTTGGGGGAGTGAACTGTCTTATATGTACCATGAAAATAACAGAATTCAAAAATCAGATATTACCCCTGCGGGACAAGTTATTCCGGCTGGCATTACGGATCACTCAAGATCAGGCAGAAGCGGAAGATATTGTACAGGAAGTCATGATGAGGATGTGGAATGGAGAGGAAAAAGGAATAAAAATTGACAATAAAGAAGCTTACTGCTGCACGATGACGCGCAATTTATCACTTGGAAAAATCCATTTGAAAAGTCATCAAAATAAACATTTAGACGATTATATCCATTTAAAAACCCATTCACGCCAACCCGATGAAGAAATCATTCAACAGGATTATCTGCATTTATTACATGAATTAATCCGGCAATTACCGGAAAAACAACGCACAATTCTCCAATTCAGAGATATAGAAGGAATGAGTTATCAAGAAATAGCAAATTGTATGCATATTTCAGAAGAACAGGTAAAGATTAACCTGTTCCGCAGTAGAAAGCACATCAGAGCATTATTTTTAAAAATAGAAAGATATGGATTACAGAAGAATTGAAGATTTATTAGAAAAATACTGGTCTTGCGAGTCTTCTGCCGAAGAGGAAGAAGAACTGAGGATTTTTTTCACTACGCAGGAAGTGCCCGAACCGCTCTCCCGTTTCAAACCCCTGTTCCTCTATCAAGAACAGGAAAAAAAAGTCGGACTGAACAATGATTTCGACCGGAAAATGCTGGAAAAAATTGAACGGCATACAAAAAGACGAATCTCCCCTTTCTGGCAAGTGGCAGCAGGAATTCTTTTATTATTCGGAATTGCCGGTTACTTACGGACGACCGTCCTGCATCACACTTCAGAAATTTCCGATACATTTACTTCTCCTGAAGAAGCCCTGGTACAGGTAAAACAAACGCTGGTACTGGTATCCCTGAAGTTAAACGAAGGGCAGCAAAAGGCAGAACAGAGTATTGAAAAAACAGAAGCCTTAACCAAATATATCAAATAATTATAAAAATCCTTCATCATGAAAAAATTAATCGTATTTATTGTAGCAACCGGGATAAGTATAAGCACTTTCGCCCAAAGTTTTACAGAAAATTTCGAAAACAACCTGACCCAAAAAGAAGATTTTACCGTTGTCAATATCAGTTCTAAAATGTTCGAATTAATGGCTATGGTTACCGAAGAAGATTTGCAACAGATTGTATCGAATCTGAAAAGCATGAAAATTCTGACAACTGAAAAAAATGCTTCGAAATATTACAATGAAGCGGTTCATCTTCTGACAACGAATAAAACGTACGAAGAATTGATGAGTGTACAGGAAAATAATGAATCCGTACGAATGTTCACCCGGGAAGAAAAAGGGAATATTTCAGAATTAGTTATTGCTATATGCGAGCCTCAGGAATTCATTCTCATTGGTTTTAACGGAAAGATCGATCTGAAAGAACTGGCCCGGATCGCGAAAATGGTAGATGTAAAAGGAATGGAACAATTGGAAAAAATAACTCCTCAAAAACAATAAACCATGAAACGTTTCGTTCTGTTTTTTCTGTTAACAATATTATTTTTGACAGGAACGGCCCAAACTCCGGATTTCAATGATATTTGTAAAAAATACAAAAATAAGGAAAATGTCGTAAGCATCCGCATCAACCGTTTTGGTTGTTTTCTCCTGTCCTGCCTCGTAAAAAGTAATTCATCGGAAGACAATATTGCCCAGAATTTTATGAGACAAAGTACGACCTTCCAGCTTTTAATATCGGACAGCAATCATACACAAGCAATAATCGCTGACGTGGACAATTTTATAAAAGAATGTAAATTGGAAGAATTATTGAGTCTAAAAGAGAAAGGAACAGCAATTAAAATTTTGACCCAGTACGGAACTAAAAAGAAAATTCAACAATTATTTATCAGTATTTTACAAAAAGATGAAGAAGCCGTTTTTTTGCAAGTCAAAGGCCATTTTTCGACCGATACGATACTAAAACTGGCAAAAGTTTCCCGTCATTAGAAATTGTTTTCCGGGACCGGCAGTTGGAATCTGCAAAAGGTCCCGGAAAAATTCAGTTATAAACTACAATCAATTATTCCCCCGAAACGGTTTTATTCTTCCCATTTTCAAAAAAACCGGTATCAGTATACTATTGCTTTCCTTTTCCGGGAACCCGTACCTGTCCTCGCCAATTGAAAAGACAGTACGGATTCATCAGCGGACAATAATTTCTTTTTCCGGAAAACCGAAACGAAAAAGAGAGCATTCCCTGTATTTATAAATCCGGAATACAACCGGCATGATTTTTTGTTGTATTTCTCTTATGTAAAAGTAAATAAACAAACAACTCCAAGACTACAAAGAAAACGGTAAAACTCTTTTTTCTTTTAAACGTAATATATACAAAATACTTCCGTAACCTACTCGTTTTAAATTTATCTATCCTATTCAAATCTATGGCCCTCAGATGAAAAAAAATCAAAAATACAGTCCGGAGACTTATATTGAAAGGGACATCAGCTGGATGTATTTTAATCAGCGCATACTGCTCGAAGCGGAGAAGACGTCGGTTCCCCTGCTCGAGCGACTCAGTTTTTTAGGTATTTATTCCAATAATCTGGACGAATTTTTCAGGGTAAGGGTAGCTACCCTCAACCGGATCATCGAATATGAAGGGAAATCAATACGGCAGGAAAAAGCGACAGCTATCCGTACTTTTAAAGAAATAAACCGTTTGAATATCTGTTATTCATCGGAATTTGAAGATACATTCCATACCATTGATAAAACCTTAAAGCAAAACGGTATCTGGTTGTTAAACGAAAATGAACTGAATGCAGCTCAAAAAAATTTTATCTGTAATCTTTACAATAACCGGCTTAATGGCTCTACTACACCCTTATTTATTTCTGATTTCCAGCAATTGAATGACCAGCCGGATGATGCCATTTATCTGGCTATACTGCTTAAATCGAAAAAGAATCCGACCGCTATCCGGGAAAAAATATCGTATGCCTTTATTGAATTACCAGTGAAAGAATATGGCCGTTTTCTACATCTGCCAGATGCTGACGATAAAACCTGCTTTATTTTTCTGGACGATGCCGTACGTTTTTGCTTGCCTTTCATTTTTGAAGGAACTCCTTTCTATGGATTTGAGACTTATACCTTCAAGTTTACAAAAGATGCCGAAATGGAATTAGACACTGATTTGAGGAACAGTGTGATGCAAAAAATCGCCAAAGGGGTAAAAAGCCGTAAGAAAGGGGAACCGATCCGTTTAGTCTACGATGCCTGTATGCCAGCGAATATGCTGAAACATATTGCCCGGATGATCCATATCGATAAGTGGGACACTCAGGTAGCAGGAGGACGTTACCACAACATGAAAGACCTGATGAAATTTCCGGATTGTAACCGCGGTGATTTAAAGTACAAACCTTTATTCCCGCTTTTTAAACCGGAATTCACATGCAACAGCAGCCTGTTTGAAGTCATACGCCAGAAAGACCGCTTTTTACATTACCCTTATCACAGTTTCTCCTCTTTTTTAAGATTATTGCGTGAAGCTGCTATCAGCCAGGATGTCACTGCTATCAAAATGACCCTTTACCGGCTGGCAAAGGATTCGCAAGTCATCCAAACTTTGATATGTGCAGCCCGTAATGGCAAGAAAGTTACAGTAGTAATTGAACTACTGGCCCGTTTTGATGAAGCTTCCAATATCAGCTGGTCGAAACAGATGCAAGACGCCGGAATACGGGTTGTTTTCGGAGTAGAGGGATTAAAAATACATTCCAAGTTACTTTTTATCGGAAATAAAAAAGGAGATATCGCTTGTATAAGTACAGGCAATTTTCACGAAGGGAATGCAGCCCGCTATACTGACGTCACCTTGTTTACCGCCCGTAAGAAACTTGTTCAGGAAGTAAATTCCGTATTCGCATTTATCGAAAAACCTTATGTTCCTGTACGTTTCCGCGAATTACTGGTTTCCCCAAACGATATGAGAAAACAACTGATCAATCGGATCGACCGTGAAATTAAAAATGCCCGGGCACAAAAAACAGCTTATATCTTAGGCAAAGTAAATCACATCACTGATAAAATAATCATTGAAAAATTATATGAAGCTTCTGCAGCCGGAGTAAAAATCGACTTACTTGTACGCGGGAATTGTTCCCTGGTGACAGGCCTGTCAGGAATAAGCGGGAATATCCGGATTAATGGTATTATCGACCGCTATTTGGAACATTCCCGCATTTTCATTTTTGCCAACGGAGGCCGTGAAATTTATATTTTAGGCTCTGCAGACTGGATGCCCCGTAATTTTGACAACCGCATAGAAGTCATGGCCCCTGTATATGATAAAAATATACAGGCAGAACTCAAAAGAATCATCGAATACGGGTTACGGGACACTTATCAGGGACGGAATGTAGACGGAAGCGGACAAAATCTTCCCTGGACCCTCTCTTCAGGAGAACCTTTACGGTCACAAACAGCCTTGTACGAATATTATTCGGAACAAGCGGGTCCTCAGAACAAACAATGTCAATTCTAAAACAATATTCCTATGAGTAAAACAAATTACGCCGCTATCGACATCGGCTCCAATGCAGTACGTTTATTGATAAAAAGTATTAACCCGGAAGCGGATAATCCGGTATTCAGCAAAGAACAATTAATCCGTGTCCCTTTACGTCTGGGAGAAGATTCTTTTTCAAAAGGGGAAATATCAGCAGAAAAAGGCAAAAAATTACACCGTCTCATCAAAGCTTACCGGCAATTGATGAAAATATATGAAGTTAAAAATTATCGGGCCTGTGCCACTTCTGCCGTACGGGATGCAGCTAACGGAAGTACACTGATCAAAAGTATTTCCCGGAAAACCGGGATCCGGATTGAAATCATTAACGGAGAAGAAGAAGCCCGCCTTATCTACGACAACCATATCGAAGAAATACTCGACAAGCAAACAAATTATATCTATGTAGACGTAGGAGGAGGTAGTACTGAAATCAGCCTGATCAGTGAAGGGAAACTGAAAAACTCCCGTTCCTACAATATCGGTACGGTACGTCTTCTGGAAGGTACAGTGAAAAAAAGTACGACTGCCCGGCTCCGCCGCGATCTGACAAAATTTGCAGCACTTTATCCAAAGCTCCGCATAATCGGTTCCGGAGGAAACATTAACAAGCTATTCCGTTTGGCAGATATTTCCATTAAAAACAATGTCGAATTACCCGTTGAAAAACTCCGGAAAATCAATGAAACACTTAAAACATTCAGTACCGAGGAAAGAATACCGGCATTCAATTTACGCCCCGACCGGGCAGATGTCATCACTCATGCCGCCGATATATTCCTGAAAGTAGCGACATATACAGGAGCTACGATCATTTTAGTTCCGACTATCGGATTAGTAGACGGAATCATCGACAGCCTTTACGCCCAAGATATTAAAAAAGAAGAAACCAATGACGAACATCTCCGGAAAACACCTGTTTCCTGATTCTGTTAGCCGGATCTTTCCGGATTTCAGAGCATGTGAAATATACCGCATCTTAACAGCACATAAACAAAGGCCGAATCAAAATCAACAGTTTATGTATCAGAAATGGCCAAACCTGTTTTCCTCACTTCTTCTAATTCAATAATGCCGGCACCCGTAAAAAATAAAATAATTTTATCCCACAACAGGCGGGGTCCGATAAAACCGGACCCCGCTTAGTTTTTCATTTATTTCTAAACATTAATACATTCTAAAAGGTACAAATACTTATCACTTTTCTTCTTCAAAAACTGCTTTTGCAAACAGAAGTAATCCGGAATCCCAAACAGCTATCCAGTTTTTAGCTTTCAGTTGATTATAAATTTGGATATATTGATTGAGATTCAGAAGAATCATATCGTAATCCGAAGAATTAATATCTGTTGTAATACCGCGTAATACAATTATTCCGGAAGACAGATTTTTTCTATTTTCCAAAGTGCTGCATGCTGCATTTAAATATTCTCCCTTATTGTCCCCCAAACCACCGTTTATAAGATATCCCCGGGCAGAGGAAAGATAAATGTACTCCAAATGAGGAAGACCACTGAAATCGATATGCTTGATCCGCGTATTTTCTAAACTAATCTCTTTCAGGTTACTGCAATTTTTGATGGTAATTCCCGGGCCGTGCAGGTCACTCAACGAATAATATTCTTCTGCATGTTTTGGCCATTCCGTGTTAGAAACATTTATAGCTGACCATTCTGCAAGCGGTCCTGTTGCCTGATAATACCCCTCCTCTCCGGGAGTATGAGCAACAGTTGTTTGTAACGGACCGCTCAGTGTAGCCGGTTTATGAATATACATGCTTGTAGCAAAAATCTCCAGGTTTTTACATTCCTCCAAGGTCACTCTGGAATCCAAAGTTCCCACCAGATAAAGTTCCTTCAGGTTATTGTAACCTTTAAAATTAAAATGCTGGCTCACAAAACCGTTTCCTCCGATAATACGAATATATTCCAGAGCCTTATTCAGTAATTTTATATCAAAATTACTAGCCCCGACTCCTTTTGTCAGGTCGAATTTTGTCAAAGCCATACTTTCTGCAGGAGCTTCCTGTCCCCAGTCCAAAAACTCTGCAATGATAATTCTGCGCTCTTTACTTTCGGCAAAAGTATGAGTAGCTGTAAAAGTATACTCTGCCGATGTACCCATAGGCATATAATAATTAGTTGCTTCCTTGGCATCCTGATCCCAAATGACTGCAATATTTTTAGTCGTTGTCAATGTAAATTCAGGAGTTGTACCTGTATAATCGAATTCGATTAATTTCAAATACCTGTCCTCCGGATAGAATTCTCCCAAAGTAGGCCCGTAGATTTCCTGAATGAACTCCTTGTCCTGGGCAGAAAGCTCCCATTTAAATTCATCTGAGAATAGGATGGGCGGAATGTTACGTGCAATCATCTCATATAAAGGCCACGTCATTACCGATTCCGGATCGTAAGCTTTCGTCTTGTATATCTGGGAAGTCTGGTTCTGAAGCGGTTCCAATAAAATCTTTCTCAACTCCTCCCAGGTAATATAATCTTTCAATTCATTTTCCCAATACTGCTGGATCTTCGCCTCATCCACATTGCCATTCTCATCGACAATCCAGCCCGGATCAAAGTCGGGATGACGGAATTCCAGCTCCAGACCGAGCACCTGCCCGAAAGCCCTCAATACATCACTGCATTTGAGTTGATTGGCACAACGCCTCCACCGTGCAAAATGAACTGTAGGTTCCTGCTGCCGATCATACACTTGCAAATGATCAGTCCCCGTTAACGCCCAACTCGACATCATGCCCGGAACATAATCAAAACCTACCCGAATCAAAGCATCCTGATCTCCCGCCACAAAAGTAAACCGGACTCCCGCCACTTTTTCCCACTCCCTTACCAGTCTCTCAACCAGCGCTTTATAATTATCTGAACCGTTGAGGAACTTTACCGTAAGACCTGTCTCCGCCATCGACTTTTGCCAGACTTTTTGTGCATTTGCTACCCCACGCGTTCCCGGAGCCAAATTCTCCAAACGAGCCATTCCGTAAAAATGCGGAACAAAAGCCGTATTTTCATCCTCCGTCTGAACCGGTACAGGACTTTCGTCATTGCTACAACTACCAAGCAGGAGCAACAACACAGTTACTAACCATAATTTTTTCATAGCCACGCTTTTTAATTAATAACTTATATTTTATTATTATTCAATGAAAACCAAATAAAATATTATACTATTTTAAAACAGTTTAAATATAATAAAATTAAATTATAATTCAAAATATTAAATTAATTTTTTAAATTTTAATATATTTTTCACAAATGACATAAAGTAAAAAGATAATTAAAATGAAAGGATACTCAGAGAAGTAAAGCAAATATAAAACTCCCGATATCTCCGTCTTATTATTTCTATCCGTTGGAGCTACCTGTAAAGACTTCACCGGCAAACGAACTTTCGCTTGGGGTTTAGTTTTTATCAAAACCCTTCAGTTCGTTTACCAGCGAAATATAATATTGTTTCCGGTAAGAAGTGTTTCTTCCTTTTTAAAAGGTTTTTCCATTCTCCCTCACTGAATTTCTTTTACGAAATACACCAATGAGGGGAAATGATCGCTAAATCCATTCTGAAAAGTCGAACCGGAAAATGTCCGGAAAGGGTAACCTTTATATTTTCCTTCTTTCTGTATCAGAAAATCCCGGTTAAAAATTTCCACCTTCCAGAATTTTAAAGTGGAATAATCTTTTCCCAACAATCCGTAAGACAAAATTTGCTGGTCGAAAAGATTCCACTTATCCTGATAGCAAAGCGAACCTATTCCTTTATCCCATAAGGCCCAGGTAGCATTATATAAACCGCCCGGTTCAACCTGATTCTGTTTTTTACGGGCTTTCAATACTTCCCGGCAACTTTTATCTCCCGGATCGTCATTGAAATCTCCCATGATTACAATTTTTGCATGAGGATCAATCCGGTAAAGAGAATCTACTATATGCAGTGTAATAGAAGCTGCATATTCCCGTAAGGGGGAAGATTTATCCCCCCAACGGGAAGGCCAATGGTTTACGATGACATGAAAAGCTTCTCCGGCTAAAATCCCGCTAACCAATAATTGGTCACGGGTTCTGAACGTAGTATCTGCCGGCAAACGATAAGGATACACCCGGGAAGAAGTCAGATGAAATAATTTCGGATTATACAATACTGCCACATCAATCCCCCTTCGATCAGGTGAATCGTAATGCACAATTTCATATCCGATTTTGGCTAATTCACCGGTCTTTACCAAATCCTCGAGTACCCCGCGATTTTCCACTTCCCCTACTCCGAGCACCGCCGGTCCTGCAGGACAATATTCCCGCGCTAAACGGGATATAACATACGAAAGTCTGGCTAATTTCTGTCTGTATTTTTCCGGAGTCCAGTTATAGGCCCCCGCAGGAGTGAAATCCCCGTCCGCTATTCCTTTTTCATCTCTGGTATCAAATAAATTTTCCAAATTATAAAACCCGACGGCATAAACGCCCAATTTGTGCTGTGCAAATAAAGGAAGTGTTATAAATAACAATCCTATCAGATACAGATACTTCTTCATAGCGAATAATATTACAGAAAATAAATCCCGAAGTTCTAAATAAGAAATACTTTTCTCCCAGAACCTCAGGATTTACTTCATTTATTTTTTCATGGGATCCGGTACAATCGGTTCATCTCCCCCACCTCCTTCCTGCGGATCGGCCGTAAGCTTGATATTGTCCAAACGCAAACCTAAAGTATTCTGGCTGGCAGAAGCGAAAAATTCAAGGACAATATTTTCGGCTATCGCAATATTGTCAATCTCTATACTATAGAATTTACTATTATCCCCGTTTTCATTCGATACCGGTATACTCGGTACCTCCAAAGCAATACCGTTGCATTTCACTGTCATTGCATTCAAATTCATAGACTCTCCGGCACTATACAAATTAGCTGCCACTTCGTAACTCAATACAATTCTTTGATGGCCTGTGGTATTAATTCCGCTAATCGTTAAATAAGCGTCCTTATTGGCAGGGAACCACACATGTGCTCCGTTTGCACCGGACATACTCCGGATATCAGCATTTCCGGAAGCATCGCTATAGGTAATGGGAGCTTCCATATCAAAATCTGTAAAATCAGCAATTTTAGGCCGGCTGCCTGAGGGATAATAACCATCCCCAAAAGTCTCCATAAAAATCACCGTTTCTTCCCCAACCGGAGGCTGAGGCACCTCCCCCTCAAATGCCCCGATATCATCTCTCGTCCTTATCGTCAACTGCCAGGAATCATTAAAACGTCCCAAAATTCCGGTCACCGTACCGATTCCTTCCGGAAGCTTATCCGACGCAAAATCTGCATAATTACTGGTACGCACATCTATTGTATTTCCCTGGGCATCCTTTAGCGTCTCCGTTCCATAACCCATTGCAGGAGCAAAAGTATTCTTTCCTCCATTTGTAAAACTGACTTCATTTAATTGAACCAAAGTATAGGTCAACTTTTCGATATGCTCATTTAATTTACTAATATCATTTACTTGTACCGGGACCAATTCAGTCTCATCAGGCCAGCCATTTAATAATACATGCGCTACAAAATCTTCCCAAGGAGTACGATAAAGATAAGCCCCCGGATAACCCAACTGCAGTTGCCCTCCATAAGCAGATACGCACATTCCCTTCAAATCTATAAAGACTTCCTGTCCTACCCGGTAAGTCGTATACACACTATTCTGATCCACACTTATGGGAATACCTCCTGTACTGTCCTGTACAAATATTTGTTTAAATATGTTCCCGGACGCATCATTGGCACTGACAATAGCCCGCAAAATCAAATCCTCTTCAATCGTGAGGGGATTATCCTGCGTAGCTGCCGCATAATCTTTTTTCAAACTGTTAATACTTGTATTGGCATCCGCTCCCTCATATTTGGGTTCATTCAACGGAGGCATGTCATAATCCCTTTCACAGGCCACTACAGCCAGCGTCAACAGAAATAAATAAAGAATTCTCTGTAAAGTTTTCATATGTTATTTTTTTAATTTACGGAATAAATAAAACGGCCTGATTCTAAAATTTATAACTTACATTCAGGAAACAATTAATGCCCTGCATATAATAATATTTGGATCCGAAGCGGTTCGGATAGGAAATATCCATACGACCCTGCTCATATCCCCCGGTCCGGATGTTCTCTTTATTCAGGAGATTATTAACCGATAAATTGAAGTTGACAGAACTTCTCCCGGGTAAATAAAATATCTTACCGATAGACAAATCTACGGTATAGTTATTGTCAAAACGTTCCTGCTTTACCAGAGAGCGATAGGCTTCCATAGTCTCGGGAACAGTCGGATCTACACTCTCGTAATTCGAAGCCAGCCGCCTCAAAGGAGCTATCTCTATGTAATTCCGGGCAAAACCGTTTACATTGACTCCCAGGAACCAATATTTGATAAAATAACGCACTCCGAATGTACCGGCAAACTGCGGAGTTCCGCCTACATAGAAATTCTTTAAATATACTTTCTCTTCCCGGTTATCAATTTTTCCGTTTTCAGAATTGATGGTTCCCATCGGATTATTGCTGTAATAATATTCCGCTAATGTTCCCGCCAAATCGAAACTCCAGTGATTGTCAAGTTTATAAGTTACTCCCACCTCTACTCCCCGGTGAATCCGGTTGATGCCCGTCAGCACATGATTGATAAATGTTCCGGAAATCCCGTCATAATAACTGATCCGGTCCATCTGATTGTAAAAGTTTGTCTGAAACACCCCCAAACGTCCGTTTATAGAAGGCAGGGAAAAGATGTAATTCAGGTCGGCAGAAAAATAGCTTCCGCTTTTCAGGTTTTTCACCGTTTTATCTGTTATACGGGGAGATACGTAAGAATTATTGGGCAGAGGTGCCTCTGTCGCATAGCTCACGTTTCCCGTAATAAAATGCCGGCCGTTGATTTTATAGGTCAACCCTCCTTTTAAGGCAATATCCGTAAAAGAATGAGAAGCTCCTTTACCGAAAGAATTCGTCGGATAACGTCCGTTCTTCATTTTTCCATCCCGCTGAAAGTAGGTATATGTCAGCTTAAATCCATAATAATAATCAAATTTTTGCGTACTGTACTGGTTCAAAACCCAGGCATTAGCCGAATAAATATTCAGATCAAAATTGTAACCGAATTTATCTCCCTTCAACGCTTTGCGGTCGGGTTGGTTCAAATCGTTCTGTAATTTCTCCGGATCCCCGGAAAAATCCTGTTCTGCAAATTTATCGATATCCAATACGTAACGCGCTCCCAGTAAATCGTCTACCTTTTTAAATTGCCGGGATGTAGTCGCTCTCAAACCGATACCGGCAAAAAGTTTCATATTTCCCTTCATTACCGCATTTAAAGTGGAATTGAAAGAGGTCTCATACAAATCACTTCTTCTTTCTTCTACCATATAAATAGCTGAACCATTTCCTTGGGTTATATTTAACTCATTGGCCCGGTATAATTTATCCCAGTTAATCTGCGTAAAATTCCGGTCCTTACTTCTCCACAATGCAGTATATTGTTCCTGAATAAGGGTGTCTTCAAAATAAGAAGGCAAATAACGGTAATAATCAGGCCTCGGGTCGGGTCCGTTATACCAGTTTAAAGCCGTATTTCCATACCTTCCGTAATGAAAAGCTATTCCGGAAGTAAGGCTGATATTTTCATTGATTTTCCATACATGGGATAAGATCACAGTAGGGTCATAAGCCTTCACAACTTTTGCATTTCTCCGTTTACCCTTCTGGTATCCCCAATTGGGGTTATAAAGGTTGTTCCCGGTCAGCTCATACACTTCCTGATAGGAAGCCCCTTGCTGCCCCCTTTCTACCGGAGAACCGAAAGTCGTGAGAGATAAACTATGCTGACCTTCATTCCATTGTTTCTCCACAGACAAGGCGTAAGAAAAATTCCGGTAGAACGTACCTTCAATATTTCCCCTATCGGAATAGCGCCCGCCGACAGAAGCCGTAAAAGCCCAGCCTTTATCCGTCATTCCTGTAGAATAAGTTGCCATTCCCCTCAGATAATAATTCCGGTTCGTATAGGAAAGTGAAACTTTCGTGCCCGAAGCATTGCTTCCGGCCCTCATATTAATATTTTCCGCTCCTCCGATCGAACCAAAAGTAAAAGCGGAAGGACGGTTATAATTCGTAACATCCCCGTTACGGGTCATATCATTCAATGCACCGATAGCAGCATAATTAAATACACCCCTTAACTGGTCGTTAAAGCTAACTCCGTTTATATATTTTTGCTCATAATAGCTATCGTATCCTCTCACCTGGAACCGCGCTGGCGACAACTGATAGGCAGCCCGGTTCAGATAGACATCATTGGAGAGAATAACGGTAGAACTAACTTCCTGAGAAGAACTCTCTGCATCATCATCTGTCAGTACTTCGTCAATTACCCCCACTAATGACATATCTTCAACAGCATTTAAATCCACCACCCGAACGTCATTCAGCACAGTAGGCATCCCTGCCAAAATATCTACCGGTAGTTCCAGGGGACGTATACTGGCAGCATTAAAAGCAAGCGTATCTTTCCCTGTAGCTACTTTCTGAAAATAAAACAGCCCTTTCGAATCGGTCCTGGCCTGCCGGTCCTGACTTTTCAGGGTCACAATAACCCCCGCCACCGGCATTCCTGTCACCGAACTGATCACATTTCCCTTTATTTCTGCCGGCTGTTGTGCATAAATGAAAAAGGGGAAAAGGAATACTATAAAAAATAGTAATTTTTGCTTCATACTCCTCGTATTTTCTAATTTGTTTGGATATGCTCCGAAAAATTTATATGTATGCTTAAAAATCAAACACGCTAAAACTGTCCTATAATAGTCAAATTTTTAATAAAACACCGAACAAATAAATTACCTGCCCCACTCCCATCGCCACCATTGTACCTTAATCAAATCAAAACCAGTACCTTAAAAAATAGATTTACAACTGAACGCTGCTTTATGTTCCAAAGAGAGAAAGAGGCGGCCAAAATTTTTTTCAGCCAGCCTCTCTGTCTGTATCCGTCAAAGTTTATTTATCCCCCACAAGTTTGATATTATCCAAACGTAATCCCATGTCATTTTCTGCTCCCAGAGCTACAAATTTCAATTCTGCATTAGCAGAAGCGGACATTCCGGAAGAAATTACCATTTCGAAAAATACATTGGCTTCGTTATTATCTTTTGATACTACTTTTCCGGGAACTGTCAGTTCCTGATCATTCCAATACACTTTCAACGTATTCAAATTGATGCTAGCTCCTGCATTGAACACATTTGCAGCTGCTTCATAAGTTAATTTGATATTGGTATACCCGGCCGTATTAATTCCTGAAATTTTTAAAGAAGCATCTTTAGAAGCAGGGAACCATACGTTATTGTTTGCTGTAGATTTCAAATAACGCACATCTGCCGTACCGTATTCATCAGAGAAAACAAGCCCGGTACCATTATCAAAACCTGTATAACTGCCAATTTTCACTTTAGAACCTCCTGACAAATCTGTACCGTCAAACTTTTCGGTAAAAATAACTTGTGTCTGCGGATCAGATGTAATTCCACCCACTTGTTCCGTCACATTTGCAACAATGCCGTTTGCCACGTTTCCAAGCACTTTTACGAATTTGCCTTCCAGGTCCGGATGGTCTACCAAGTTCAAAGCTTTCTGAATATCGCTTCCGTCTGTCAATTGTACCAACACACATTTAGAACGGTCCGTTTCTCCGGCAGTTCCAGCTAACAAAATATTGGTTTTTACAGTATAAGCACTTCTTGTTTCCTCTACACCACTTATATATCCTCCTACCCAAACTCCATCCTGTGTAAGCGTCAAAGCTTGATTTACAGAATACGGATTTTCTTTCGTTCCGTCTCCAAGAGTGGTATTACCAAAATCAATATTGATGTTCTGTCTCGGTGCATCCACCCAATCTTCAATTGTAGCACTGATAGAAGCCGTTATTCCGCCGCCACTGTTTGTCAATTCCACGTCATAAGTATATTTTTTACCCTTTGCATATTCCTGTCCGGCAGGGATATTCCATTTGTATGCACCCATAGGTAACGTAAATACAATGTTTCCATCATTCAAGGCATTTACAGGAAGGATAATTGCTTCCCCAACTACTCCTTCTACTGCAGGACTCATTTTCACTGTCAATTCTTTTCCAGAAGCATTGTCCACAGCCAGCGTTCCGTCTGCTAAAGCAAAAGAAGCCTGTGTCTTCATTCCATTCAAGGTAATATTCAAACCCTCCAAACTGGAAATACCGCTTCCGGCTTTGATGTTAAATACCATCTTTGCCAACTGATGAGAAAAGGTCAGTGAAGCTGCTGTATTGTCCTTGTTCAAACCTTTGGCATTATTTGCGTACAATAAATCAATGTCCGGCTGAGAGGTCTGATTTTCCACATTTACAGCATATTGATAAGCAGCAATAGTGGCATAAGGATAATATGCAATGAAATCAACACTACTTCCATCTGCCGGATATAAAATAGTTTGTCCTACCGCAGGAGCAAAATTCCCGTCTCCGGAGGCCGTCACATACTCTCTATTGGCAGCCCCGTCCACAATATTTGCTTCCGATAAAGCCTGTCCGGTCTTCAACATATAAACTCCGATAGCGTCGTTGGACTCCCAGCCACTACCTACAGCTCTCGAGGGGATCAATCCATCGATTGAAGAAGAAAATTTCACCGTTAACCCGTTGTCAGTACGGATATCGTCATCATTATCGCAAGCAACGAAAAACAATGACAATAACAGCATCATTCCTAAAATGTTTTTAATTTTCATGATTTTTGTTTTTGTTATACTAATAATACTACTTAAAAAGCGGTGCTTTTAAAAGCATACAAATAAACTTTCTTTTTGTTACTTTTAGAGAAACAGAATATCACATTTCTGTTAATTCCATCGGCTTGTCTCTATTTTCCCTTTGACTGCACCCGTAAGCTGAGGGAAAAAGGTAAAACCCGTTTCTTCCTCCAACTGAGTGACAGTCATGCGGTAAGCATTATAATCGGTATTTGAAGGAGCTTTATTGTCCATTTTAAACCCAAGTGTATAATAGGTATTTCCCACTTTTTGAGCTAAAGCTTTAAAATAATATTTGGGTTTCGCTACATTTTTCTTGTCATTATCCCGTACATAAGTTATGTTCTGATCGGACTTTGTCGTGATCATAGCTCCTGTCACTACATATAAAGTATCACAATTACGCATCCACGTTCTGATTTTTCCCTCCAGGCTCGCCCACATTCCCTGATTCAATGTCGAATTCTGTGCAGTCATATTACTGAAATAAAAGGTAGTCGCATTTTCAACCTTATTGTAATTCCGGTCTGCACTCGGAATCTGATGGCCCCTGTCAATACCGGAAATACCGAATCCGCTCTTTAAATAAGGTTGTAAACTGGGTTTGATTTCCGGATCATAATCCCAGGCATCCCAACGTCCTGAACTGACATAAGACGAATGCAACGGATAAGCAACCCAGTAAGCCAGTTTATTAATCGTATCGTATAGCATCGCATAATTTCTGATACCTGCCCGGTCCGGTAAATAATGGGTTACATAAATTGTATTTTCCACCTCTCCTGCCGGAGTCTCAAACCAGGACGGCAGAGAAGGTTCTTCAACCGCACCTCCGTTTTTCAATACAATATCGTAAGTATACCGTTTCCCTTTTTCATAGGTAAAACCATCGGGTATATTCCAGTCATAGGTCTTGGAATGAAGGTAAAAACGGATATATGCCCCTTTGATACCGGCCTCCGGCAACACCATCACTTCCCCTTTCTTTCCCTTTTCCGTCGCTGCAAGAGGGATATTAATCTCTCCTACTGAACCTGCTGACAGCGTCAAAGTACCATCCGCTAATGCAAAATCAGCCTTTGTTTTCAAACCAGATAAAACGACTTTTAAACCGCTCAGATTCTCTATCCCTTCCCCCATCGTAATATTCAATACAACACGGGACAATTGGTGAGAAAAAGCTAAAGGAACAGTTTCATTTCCCATAGCCAACCCTTTTGCCCCATCCGCATACAATAAATCAGCACTGCTAGCACTCACCTGCCTGGACAAATCTATTTTATAGATATAATCCGTCAGATTTTCCTGATACGGATAATAAGCGATAAAATCCACTTTAGACCCATCCGCCGGGTAATAAATCCAACGAAAAGCCGCCGGTATAAATAAATCCTTTCCATTAGCCATATACGCTAAATTATCAGCCCCTTCCAAAATAGCAGCGGCCGAGAGCAACTGCCCGCTTCCCTTCATAAAGATGCCAATAGTGTCCCCGGCATCCCAGTTCGTACCGGTAACCCGGGACTGAATCTCACCTTTAATTCCGGCAGTAAATTGTACCGGCAAACGATTCCCCTTTTCAGACAAGGAATTATCTTCGCAGGAAATTAATCCTGATACTAAAAACAGGAGTGCACCTAAAACATTTCTAATTTTCATAATCTCTAATCTATCGGAATTTTATTTTCCCGGTTCCCCGGACATTATATCAACCTAATTGTTTATTACAAAGCAAATATTCAAATGTTATATTTGTGTTAAAAAATTATGACATATTCATTAATTTGGGGCATTGAAGTTAGAAAAGAAAAAAGAGAAAAGAAAGGAAAAAAAGAAAAATGTTTTACAGCATAAATATAAAAATGTAAAACTGTGTAAATGTTCAGATGTCTGAATAATTTTGAACGGAGATCAGTGTCTCCTTCAAAAAGGATGAAACACCTTATTCACGAATCAACAAGCCGCCAGGCAAGTCTCCTTCGGACACAAAGTGCCATTAACCATTTTCACACCTGAACGCTTACACAGCCTTACACTTAAGCGTCTGGACGAACCGATTCCGGAATTTATTTTTTCCCGTCCAATTCTTCCAATAATACTTGTACAGCCTTTTCCAACTGTTCATCCCGGCCTTTCACCACCTCTTCCGGCCGGTTCATCATTTTTACATCCGGCTCTAACTGCTGGTTTTCCAAATAAGAACCGTCAGCCAGACGATATCCCACTATCGGAATTCCGAAAACCAAAGAAGGATCCTGTAAGGTTTCCCAGGATACACTTGTCATGGTCCCCGGCACCGGCATTCCAACCAATTTACCGAGCCCTTTGTGTTTATATACCCAGGGTGTCCCATGAGCATTCGAATAGTTAGCCTCCCCAATTAACATAACGGAAGGTTTATTCCAACGGCGACTCGGCATATCACAGGCTTCCTTACCTCTCACCACCTGAGTAAAATATTTTTCTCCACTGAACAAAACTTCGATATCTTCATGCAAACGTCCCCCTCCGTTAAAACGGGTATCAATCACTATTCCTTCCCTTTCATTGTATTTGCCCAGAATATCGGAATAGACAGAGCGGAAACTGGGATCCCCCATCGATTCAATGTGTACATATCCTAAACGTCCTCCGGAAAGGCGGTCGACTTCTGCCGCCCTTTGTTTTACCCAACGTTTATATAATAAATGATTCCATGCCGACTGACTGACGGGTATTACTACTTCTTCCCAATGTTTTTTCTCTCCGGGCCGGTAAAGAGAAACCAGCACTTTCTTTCCGGCTTTTCTATTCAATAAAGGAAAGTAATCCATTCCCCGTGTAAGGACAACACCATCGATTTTCTCCACAATATCACCGGCTTTTACCTGAGAAGCCTCTTTATCAAAAGGTCCTTTTTCAACTACTTCTTCTATATATAATCCGTCTGTCTGATCATTCCAGCGGAAAAACAATCCCAGTTCTGCCGTAGCCTCCCCGGAAACAGCAGGGCGGTAACGTCCTCCTGTATGGGATACATTCAATTCTCCCAGCAATTCACTCAACAATTCCGAAAAATCGTAATTATTATTGATATAAGGCAAGAATTTTTCATAGGTCTTCCGCAAAGCAGGCCAGTCTACCCCATGCATGCCTTTATCATAAAACCGTTTTAATTCCTGACGGTATACCCGGTCGAACATATAATTCCGTTCTTCCGCCTTATCCAGTTTCATTTCCGCTACGTAGGTTATATTCTGCATTTTTCCGTAACCCGTCTTAACCATTATCATCTTGTTTCTTCCCAACAGAAATAAATTTTCCCCATCAGTATCCCACTCAAGATTTGCCCAGCCTCCATTCAATTTATGTAACAATTTGGTCTCTTTTTTCCGCATGTCCGTTTCCCATAAATCGTATCCGTCTTCAAAAGCAGCTAAATAATACAATTTTTCGCCTTTTTTATCGACGATAGCTCCTCCCAAAGCAGCTGAATTAGGAGTCAAACGCACGATGCGGTCTTCTATATTATCCAATTCTACTTTGATAGCGGTAATTTTTTCAGGCTTTTCTTCCGGTTTTTCACCTTTATCTTTTTTCGGATAAGCCCATTCGTAATCTTCAGGACTCATCTTATAACGATCGTAAGCCTCCTGATTTAAGAAGACCAGCATCACATCGTTTAGGGATCCCCAGGAAGCATGGTTCCGCATTCCATAGCGTTCGGAAATAAACAATACAGCATTTCCATTCAGCACCCAGCGGGGAGCCCGATCGGTATATCCGCTTTGAGTAAGGTTTACAATTTCACCGCCCTCCGCACTTACTATCGCAATGTCTGAATAAGGTTCGTGTTTATTTCCATTATATTCCAAGGCGAACCATTTTCCATCCGGCGACCAACTGTAGTCAAAATGACCATTGGAATTATACTGTTTTTTCCCGTCTGTAATTTGCCGGATTTTACGTGTTTTCAGGTCGATCACCATCAAGCGTTCCCGGTCCTCTATGTATGCCAGCTCTTTTCCATCCGGAGAAAAAGACGGAGCAAAACGTTCCGTTGCCGAAGGTTTGAATAAGGCTTCCTCCCGGACTAAAGTCGCATTCGAAAAATTCGGATCTTCTTCCCGCACAATATGCGCCAGGAATATATTCCAGTTTCCATCCCGTTCCGAAGCATAAGCCAGTGTCCGGTTATCCGGAGCAAAAGACAGATCAGTCTCGCTTTCAGGCGTATGAGTAATCTGTTTCGTCGTCGGATAATCCACAGAAGTGACAAAAACTTCTCCCCTCAATGTAAAAGCTACTTGTTTTCCATCCGGAGAAGGGACAGCTTCCGATGCCCCCTTTGTATAGGAGAGGTATTCTACATCTTCAATATTCGATTCCCCGATAATTTCGATCTTCACTTTTTCAGGTTGAGCAGCCCCTTTTTTCAGGTATATTTCTCCTTCATATCCGAAACACAAAGTACCGTCCCCGGATACAGAAAGAAACCTCACCGGATTTTTCTTAAAAAAGGTCAGCTGCTTCACTTCCTCGGGATGAGCCAAAGGCAGGGTATATACATTAAAGGAACCGTCCCTTTCGCTCAAAAAATAAATCTCCTTATCTCCGGGGGCAAACACCGGATTCCGGTCTTCCCCGGCCCGCTGTACCAGAAAAGTATGCTTCCCGCTTTTCATATCGTAAAGGATAATATCCCGGGTAACGGAAGACGTATGATGTTTCCGCCAGGCATTCTCCGAACCTTTTACATTCTCGTAGACGAACGATTCTCCGGAACGGGCAAAGTTGACATTTTCAGCAGCTGTTGCCAACAGCTGTTCCGGACGGCCCCCTTTCAGGGATACTTTATAGAGTTCCGTCAAAAAAGCTTTAGGGAAAAGAGCACTCTGCGCAGGATCCTGTATCTGTGCAGCATATACAATATATTTTCCGTCGGGAGTAAAGGCATAAGGTATCTCTTTACCGGAATACGTAGTCAAACGTTTCGGTTCTCCCCCCTCTGCCGGCATTAGGAAAACATCGAAATTTCCGTTACGCGCACTCGCAAAAGCAATCTGACGGCTATCGGGCGACCATACCGGAGCAAAATCATAAGCCGGATGACTCGTAAGCCGTTTCGCCAGTCCCCCAGCTGATGATACTTTATAAATATCCCCCTTATAAGCAAAAGCTATTTCCTTCCCATCGGGAGAGATTACCGGATAACGCATCCATAACGGAACAGCAAACGCAGATACCCCTGCCAACATACTCCATAACAAAATGAAAATCGTCTTCATTCAGATTAAAATTAGATGATTAATGAATTTTCGCACACCTCTACAATTGGTTTATAAAAAAAGCGGTAGTTAAGTATTTATCAAACACAAATTACCGCAAATCAGGAAATAAATGATAAAATAGCCCGTTTTTAATTTTCTCTTAGTATTCGGTTTTCTCTTCAGTTTCTTGCCACAACCGGAATTCCTCCCCGGCCAAATTTTCCCGCCGGTTGAGAAAAGGAATGCTCCGTTCCGCTTCCGGCAAAGCAATCTCTTTATATATAAAGGAATCGTCAAAACCCGCTTTCGCAGCATCTTCTTGGGTACAAGCATAGTATACTTTCTCCGGACGGGCCCAATAAATAGCCCCCAAACACATCGGACAAGGCTCACAACTGCAATAGATTTCACAATCTTTCAACTGAAAAGTACCCAATTGCCGGCAAGCCAAACGGATGACATTTACTTCAGCATGAGCTGTCGGATCATTATCCGGAGTGACCGTATTTCCGCAAGCCGCTATTATCCGGCCCTCTTTTACAACAACAGCTCCGAAAGGTCCCCCCTTTCCCTGTTCTACATTCTCTACCGCCAAACGGATAGCCTCTTCCATAAATTTCTTTTCGTACATACCTTTATGCTTAAATTCCGGATTGCTTATCCTTTTACCTTCACCCCCTGCTGTATATCTTTGTTCTTTTTTATCACTGTCTTCTCCCTCCCCGAAGCCGGTTTTACCTCCACTTTATGCGTTCTGCTGTAAATCACCATAATAATACCTATTATCACAAAAGGTATACTCAGCCACTGACCCATATTCAATGCCATACCTGCCTCCCAGGCCTCCTGCGGTTCTTTGAGGAATTCGATAAAAAAACGGGCCGTAAAAATCAGAATCAAGAACATTCCGAAAAGAAAACCCAGGTGTTCTTTTGCCTTGGTCCTCCAATAGAAATACATCAGTAATCCGAAACTAATTAAATAGCAAATGGCTTCATACAACTGAGCTGGATGACGGGGAGTAAGCGGATCACTCAGTCCGGAAGCATGGATAAACCGGAATCCCCAAGGCAAATCCGTCACCTTCCCGACGATTTCCGAATTCATCAGATTGCCCATGCGGATAAAAAATCCCGCCAAAGCTATCGGAATAACAGCCCGGTCCAGTATCCAGAATACCGACCGTTTACTTACTTTTTTCGAATAATACCACAACCCTACAATGATTCCCACCGCAGCTCCGTGACTGGCCAATCCCTGGTATCCCGTAAATTTAAAAGCAGGATCCCAACGGAAAGGCAGGACAATCTCCAGAGGATGCTGGCTATAATAAGCCCAATCGTAAAATAAACAATGTCCCAACCGGGCTCCGATTACCGTCGTAATGGCAACATAAATCCATAATTTATCCAACCAGACCATACTCAGTCCCTCTGATTTAAACATTTTTTCTTCGATTTTGTAACCGAATACAAAAGCCAATGCAAAAAGCAAACCGTAATACCGGATAGAAATTCCACCCAGGTTAAAAATCTCGGGACTGACATCCCAGTTGATAAATAATGATAACATATTTTCCGTTTTAGTTTTCCGAAAACAGCTTTTCTACTCAGGAAGTTTCTTCCTTTCCGTTTCCCCCTTTTATATTGGAGTCATCCGGCCGCCAGGACAGATTTCTTTATCCATCCCTCCGGCCAGACGATACATTGATATCTACTGTTCCTGTCTTTACGCATTTTTTCCGTGACAGTTTTTATACTTCAACCCGCTTCCACAAGGACAGGGATCGTTCCGGCCCACCTTCGGTCCTACTTTCACCGGTTCAGGTTTCGGTTGCTGCTGATTCGGAGCTGCGACCGGCGCTTCTGAACGCCCCTCTTTCAAACGACTGAGGTCCGTACGCCTTTCCCGGGCTTCCCGCACTTCTTCCGGCTCTTGCATCGGAATCTGTCCCTTCATCAATGTCGAAACAATTCCCCGGTTAATCTTTTCAACCATCGCCTTAAACAGGTTGTACGATTCGAATTTATAAATCAATAAGGGATCCTTCTGCTCATAAGCCGCATTCTGCACGGACTGTTTCAGTTCATCCATTTCCCTCAACTGCTCTTTCCAGGCATCGTCAATCTGAGCCAGGATAATGGCTTTCTCGTAAGAACGCATTAAATCTTCCCCCTGCGAACGATATGCCTTCTCCAGATTGGTCACCACACTGTACATCCGCTGTCCGTCAGTAAAAGGCACTACAATATTTTTAAATACATCCCCCCGGTTTTCAAATACATTTTTGATGACCGGATAAGCCTGCTGAGCAATATGTTCAACTTTACGGGTATATACTTCCCTCACTTTTCCGTACAATTGCTCGGTTAGCTCTTCAGGCTTCAGTTTCTGGAATTCTTCCGGATCTACAGAGAAATCAATAGTCAATATCCGTAGTATTTCCATTCTAAAGCCTTCCAGGTCATTCTCCGGCTGATACTCATTGACAATGGCCTCGCAGACATCGTACATATCATTGGCTACAGCCACCCCGATACGCTCTCCCAATAAAGCATTTTTACGCTGTTTATAAATCACCGTACGCTGGGAATTCATGACATCGTCGTATTCCAGCAAACGCTTCCGGATCCCGAAGTTGTTCTCTTCCACTTTTTTCTGAGCCCGCTCAATGGAATGGGTAATCATAGAATGCTGAATCACATCCCCTTCTTTATGCCCCAAACGGTCCATCACCCGGATAATCCGGTCAGAACTAAACAAACGCATCAGATCATCTTCGAGCGAAACAAAAAACTGGGATGAACCCGGATCCCCCTGACGTCCGGCACGCCCCCTCAACTGACGATCCACCCGTCGGGAATCGTGACGCTCTGTACCGATAATCGCCAAACCTCCGGCATTCCTTACTTCCGGGCTCAGTTTGATGTCGGTACCACGACCGGCCATATTGGTAGCAATGGTCACAGTTTTCGATTTACCAGCCTCTGCCACAATATCAGCCTCTTTATGATGCAATTTCGCATTTAATACGTTATGAGGAATGTTCCGTAACTTTAACATACGGCTCAATAGTTCGGATACTTCCACAGAAGTCGTACCGACCAATACCGGACGTCCCAAACCGACCAAACGCGTAATTTCCTCGATTACCGCATTGTATTTTTCCCGCTTGGTTTTATATACGTAGTCATTGGCATCTATACGGATGACCGGACGATTGGTCGGAATCACAACAACATCCAGTTTATAGATATCCCAGAACTCTCCCGCTTCCGTCTCTGCGGTACCGGTCATACCGGCCAGCTTGTGGTACATGCGGAAATAATTCTGCAAGGTAATCGTCGCAAAGGTCTGGGTAGCCGCCTCTACTTTCACGCTTTCCTTCGCCTCAATCGCCTGATGCAAACCGTCAGAATAACGCCTTCCCTCCATAATACGTCCCGTTTGTTCATCTACAATTTTCACTTTGTTGTCAATCACCACATATTCTACATCCTTCTCAAACAGCGTATAAGCTTTCAATAGCTGATTCACCGTATGTACCCGCTCTGATTTTATAGCGTACCCTTGTATCAGTTCATCTTTTTTCGCCAGTTTTTCTTTTTCATCTGCTACGGTTTTTTCAATCTCTGCAATCTCTTCTCCGATATTGGGTAATATAAAAAACCGGGGATCTTCTCCGGCTGCAGTAATAGTATCGTGTCCTTTATCTGTCAAATCAATGGAATTCAGCTTCTCATCAATTACAAAATATAAAGGATCAGTGATTTCCGGCATCCTCCGATTATTCTCCTGCATGTATTCGTTCTCCGTTTTGATCAGCATAGCCTTATTGCCTTGCTCACTCAAAAATTTGATAAGCGGCTTGTATTTAGGTAACCCTTTATGAGCCCTTAGTAATAATACTCCCCCCTCTTTCCTTTTTTTCGAGTCATCGCTATTCAACAACTCTTTCGCTTCGTTGAAAATTTTAGTTATCAATTCCCGCTGCATCCGAACTAATCTTTCCACCCGGGGCTTATATTCATCAAACATCTGATCGTCTCCCTTTGGTACAGGACCGGAAATAATCAAAGGCGTACGGGCATCATCTATTAACACAGAATCGACCTCGTCGACAATAGCATAATTGTGCTTGCGCTGCACCAAATCCTCCGGATTGATCGCCATATTGTCCCTCAGGTAATCAAAACCAAATTCATTATTTGTTCCAAAAGTAATATCCGCCTGATAAGCTTTCCGCCTTTCCGGAGAATTCGGCTGATGTTTATCAATGCAGTCTACCGAAAGACCATGGAACATATACAAAGGTCCCATCCATTCGGAGTCTCGCTTTGCCAGGTAGTCGTTCACCGTCACCATATGTACTCCACGTCCGGTCAACGCATTCAGAAATACCGGTAAAGTAGCTACCAAAGTTTTTCCTTCACCCGTCGCCATTTCAGCAATTTTTCCCTGATGAAGTACAGCTCCACCAATCAACTGTACATCGTAGTGCACCATATCCCAAGTCACCTCATTTCCACCGGCAATCCAGGAATTAAACCAAATGGCTTTATCTCCCTCTATTTCTACAAAATCGTGATTTACTGCCAGATCCCGGTCAAACTGTGTAGCCGTTACGACCATTTCCTCATTTTCTTTAAACCGGCGGGCTGTGTCCTTCATAACAGCAAAAGCCACCGGTAAAAGATCATTCAAAATATCCTCTACCTTTTTGTCAATTTCTTCCTCCAGTTTATCAATCCGGTTGTAGATCTCCTCCCTTTCCTCAATCGTCGGCTTCTCTTCTTCTATTTTCCGTTTTAAATCAGTAATTTCCGATTCTTCCTCCCGGATATGTTCTTTGATTTTAACTTTTAATCCATTAGCAATCTCACGCAACTCATCGTTACTGAGATTTTTTATTTTATCCCATTCGGTATTAATTTTTCCGACAATCGGCACTAATTCTTTCATATCCCGGTCAGATTTATTTCCGAACAGTTTTTTTAATACATCATTAAATCCCATTTTATAACTGATATTATATTTAAAATAAATAAAAGGCTCCTTTTTCTTGTTCTAATAAAAAATCCACACCTTCTTCCCCATAATTCACTATAATTTAATTTTTCCCGGGAGCCCTGATTTTATGAGAAGTATAAGAAGGAAATTGTATCTGTTCTTCAATTGAATATGCTGAAGAAAAACAAATATGATCTGCAGCAATATCCGGTAACCGGAAATATTCAGGCGATACCTCCCAACCAATAGACTCTTCTTCCTGATCCGTCACATATTGGGATACCACTTTTACTGTTGCTGTAATTACCAGCCTGCATCTTTCCCCTCTCAAAGGCTCAGGACTTCCCTGCACCTTTAAGGGAACCGCCACAACACAACCGGCCATGACGTATAATGCCGCTATCAGATATCTGTTCATTTCCACAAGCAACAAAGTTAGCTAAAAAGTAAAAACTAAAAAACGAAAAGCAAAAAAAGATAGGAAAGTCCTTTAGGAATAAAATTAATTTATAAATCCCCTGGGTTATTAAAAAGATATATTGTTATGGAATTTATAGCCGAATAAACAAGGAATCAGTATAAATAAAATCAGTAGCTTTATAATGATTTATATTATTATGATATAATTTTTCGAACAGTTCGATTTCACTATACAATCCCATTTAAAATCCCGGGCAACTCTGTTGTGTAAATAGAACAAAAACCTCCCATATACTTCTTTAGGATCAAATAAATTGAATAGTGACAAAAGAACCGTCCCTTTGTCACCACTATCTGTTAGAATTACAATTCATAAAAAGTATTTAACCTATCTTCAAAATATTCTTCCGGAGTTTGAAAATTTTTCTCTATCCTTAATGTCGGCATATAGTTAAAATATAACAATTTATTATTCTGAATGATTAATATTCGAGTTAACATTGCTCTATTTTTAATATTGACATTATAATACTTAACGTAATATACATTCTTATACTTAAAATAATCCAAATAATGAAAACGGAAAAAACGATTCTCATACCCTTTGAGAATTTTTTCTATCGCATATCGTTCCATAGCCGGATCTCTTTGAAAGCCGTCGTAAACTAATATTCGCCAAATATTGTCTCCGGGCTTGCAATTTACAAAATAAGCCATAGTGTCACGGAATTCACTATCTTTAATTTTACCATTTGTAATGACGGAATTTAAATATTGGGCAAAAGTATCCGCATAACAAGTTGTATCAGCTAATAAAAAATCACTCATTACGGCTCTTTTACAATTCAGCTGATCATCCAAATCTATTAATTCTTTTATGATATCACAACTGATAAAAGAATCGGATGGGTTCTCTTCGTTTACAGGGGAAGAACTCTTAAAATTCTTACATCCCAGTATAAAAGAAAATAGGATGAATAATATTAATAATTTCATGCTCTACTATTTAAAAAGGTTTCCGAATCATTTTCTACCTAAAAATATATCGGTTTAAATCCTTTAGACATATTGGCTAATGTATAATTATAACAATAATATATTGAAAACAGTGAGTTTAAAGGTGACAAAGGAACCGTCCCTTTGTCACCACTATCTGTTAGAATTACAATTCATAAAAAGTATTTAACCTATCTTCAAAATATTCTTCCGGAGTTTGAAAATTTTTCTCTATCCTTAATGTCGGCATATAGTTAAAATATAATAACTTATTATTCTGAATGATTAATATTTGAGTTAACATTGATCCAGTTTTATTATAAACGTTATAATATTTTACGTAGTATACATTTTTATATTTAAAATAATCCAAATAATGAAAACGAAAATAACGTTGATTATACCCTTTGAGAATTTTTTCTATCGCATATCGTTCCATATCCGGATCTCTTTGAAAACCGTCGTAAACTAATATTCGCCAAGTATTGTCTCCGGGCTTGTAATTTACAAAATAAGCCATAGTGTCACGGAATTCACTATCTTTAATTTTACCATTTGTAATGACGGAATTTAAATATTGGGCAAAAGTATCCGCATAACAAGTTGTATCAGCTAATAAAAAATCACTCATTACGGCTCTTTTACAATTCAGCTGATCATCCAAATCTATTAATTCTTTTATGATATCACAACTGATAAAAGAATCGGACGGGTTCTCTTCGTTTATAGGGGAAGAACTCTTAAAATTCTTACATCCCAGTATAAAAGAAATTGATATTAACAAGAAGAATATTTTCATCATAAATGTATATTAATTAAACAAACAGTTAAAAGGAAGCCTGTAAGCAGGATGTATTCCTTTAAAATACCCAGATGTTATCTGTATTATAAATGTATTATAAGCATTTTCTATATCTCCGGCATTTAAATATGTATTAAAAGTAAAATCATAAGCTGCAGATTCACTTAAAACTTCATTAAAACTATTTCCTAAATGGAGATAATGATAGGCATGTACTAATTCATGACCGGTTGCAGCAACAAATTTTGTTAAGTTATCTGTGTTGACTATTCCTGTAGGAATATGTACAAAAATCTTCCCGCTAGATGTTCTCATCGTAGCTCCCTCAACGAAAGCGCCGGTCTTATACTTATAATAGACTCCCTCTCTCATCAGCAATCCATAGTTCTTATTCGGAGTTGTAGTTCTAAACGTAACCTTACTTCTTAATTCATTATTAAAACCGGAATCATTTAAACGATCACTTAATAACATCATATCTTTTTTTATCCTAGGTTTATCTTTACTATAAAGTTCCGCTCCCTTTTTTGCATCTTCTGTCCTTGAAACAATTGATTTCCCCTTATTAAATTCCACAACTTCCCCATGTCCATTCCAGAATTTAAAGTCCTTTTCTTTCGCCGCCAAACCGGATGTCACTCCACCGATTATACCTCCCATAAGCATTCCTTTTCCTCCGTCAAACAGGCCTTGACGAAATCCATCTCCCACATTACCGCCATTTAACATAGTATTTCCAAATCCCCCCAACAATCCGCTACTAGCACCCTCTGCTGCTCCGCTTATCGCTCCGTTGGCAAATCCCCCCGTCAAAGCTTCAACCGATTCAAGTGCTTTTGCGACGCTGCTTCCTATTGCACTACTAATACCGCCGACAATACCGCCGACAATTCCAGCCGACAAAAAGCTTTTAAAATCCGTTATCTTACCTGAACCCATCTGAGAAAGGATATTGGTAACTGCTCCTATAAATATACTCGACAATGTAATAGCAAACTTCCCATCCGGATCTACATTCACGATTGGATTATTTCCACAAAAGCCATAAGGTGAGGCTAACTGAAGAGCGGGATCGATGTTAAACCAACGACCGATTTCAGGATCATAAAAACGAGCTCCGAAATCGTACATCGATAATATACGGCCTCCTAAAGATACATCCTGAAATTCTTTACCACTGTATAGGCATTTGTTCCGGTTCAAGTTATTATTTTCAAAAGAAAGACCGAAAGGATAATAATCTGTTACCTGAACAGCCTTTAAACTATCTTCCACCGCTTCCAGCAATACCCGGGTACTTCCCAAATGATCCTTTAAAAAGTAATTATAGGTATAATACGGACCATCTTTACGGATAAGCCCCTCCGAATGTTTGATATAGGAAAGTGTATTTCCGGCATAAATCATCACTCCCCGATAATATATGTAAGAACTTCCTATCCGCTGCGCCAGTTTTTCCCCACCTGCTGTGTAAATATAGGAAATATTTTCTGGTCCCTGACTAATTGTATCAGGTAAATTTAATGAATTATATGAAATGTTAATATTCCTCCGTCCGTCATATACCATATTTCCTAAATTATCGTAACGATATAAGGAAGAACTTACTCCATTATCCGTAATCTGCGACAAAGCATTCCGATTAGAAGGATGAGAATAATGGTAGGTAAAATCATTTTTTACTGTACCATCCCCACCAAAACGTTTCAAACTCTTTAAATTACCATTGCCATCGTAAGATAAACCGGAAACATTGTATTTCCCTGAAGAATTGTTCCAAAACAACCCGTTGTTTTCTTTAAAAAAAGCCGAAGTTAAACGTCCGAAAGGATCATATTTATATAAATAAGCCCTTTCGAACCCGTTCCCGTATTTCCAACGCATAGTATTGATATTTCCATTATAACAGGCTATATTATCTATCATTTTTGTATTTTCATATTCCAGGTGATAAGAAAAATGAGGAGAAGAAACAGAAGACAACATACCCGCAATATGATAATCGTAATGAATTTTTTCTTTTTCATTGTGTAAACAGGATGAAACCAAACGTCCTAAGTCATCATATTCATTTTTGACAAGCAAAACTTCATTATTCAGGCTGTCTCCTGAAATTTTTTGACGAATCTTTACTAAACGTCCTTCCGTATCGTAATCGAAATATTTCATATATTCCGTCACCTGACCCTTTATAAGCTGTTTTACTTTAGCTGCAATTATTCCACCTCCAAAGCTATGTTTATTGGAAGTCACTTCTGTACCGGAAGGATACAATTGACTTACCATTTGAAGTAATAAATAACGGGAGTCATAATAATTGGCTTTCAGTAGCCATTGCGACAAAGAATCTCCCAATACCCGTGTTTTTGTACCGGTAATTTGCCCGATAACCCGGTCTGAATATTCTGTATCCAAAGCATCGGCAGCTGACCAGGCCACTGTTTCCTGACCAGGCCATAAATAATCATCATAATAGGTGATTTCCAGACAATCATCGGGAGAAATGTCTGTCGGACAAACTCGGTTGGTATACCCGTGTATAGCTGTTCCCCTTTTTTCATTCTGAAATTCCTGAACCATTAAAGCCTGCCGGAATTCAGCCTCCGTACCCGAACAAATTCCACTTATTAATGGCCGGTCGAAAGCATCGTATTTGGTAAAACTCCATTTACCGTTTTCCCGCTGAAGGGTGTTCTGCGAAAATGCCAGTCTACCACGGGCATCATATAAACTGATTGTATATCCCGAACCGGGAATGTATTGTTTATATATTCTTCCGTATTTATCATATTCCAGATAATAGCAATCGGACTGCAATTCTGACAATTCTTTCACTCCCATATGAAAAGAACTGTTCCGGGAAGGAGGTAAAATATATCGTTTGCGGCCTAAATCATCATATACATAATAGGTAAACAAACTTTCCCCTTCTCCCCTCGCCTCCCCGGCAATCAATCTACCATCTATATCCGTATAACTTAAAGATATATGACCATCCGGGTCGATCTTTTCTACTACGTTTAAAATCCCTTCTTCGTAAAAACCGGTACATGCTACTGAATTACCCCATAACTCATAGCGGGTTATATAATCATCACCTCTATTTTTCCGATAATTTGTCCTGGTGGTATGTTCTCCGTCTATTTTCCAGGCTTTTCCGGGAATATTACTGCGAATAACCTGTCCCTCAGCATCAAAACAGGCTTCGTTGTATGCAAAGGGATTTGTTCCGTAAAGAGTTGTATAATAGGATTCCTGTTGTTCAAAGGCATTTTCCTGAAATTTTCCCTTTCCTTTCACTGCAAACGGTAAATAATTCCGGGAATTCCGGCCAATCGAATCGTAATATACAGGAGTGACAACATCTTTTCCTTCCGGCGTAAGCGCAATATCAATTGATTGTTCTTCCCGGCCTAGCCCGTCGTAATAAGTAATGGCCATCAGATAACCACTGTTATCAGAAGTACGGCTTTTTTCCAAAACATAATTCCGGTTTGTTAAACGATAATTAACATTTAATTGTCGGTTAAATTCAGCGGTGTCATACCCGATCGTGATACGAACATGATAATGAATACGTAATGTCCCTTCTATCTCCCTATACCCTACATTTTCTTTAATAGTAAGAGTACAAAACAAAGTTCCGGGTTCTGAAGTAAATTGTACTATCTGACTTTCCGTATCCATATAATGTTCCAGGGTATATTCTACCCACATCGCCTCCATAGGCGGTTCAACCGGAGGTTCTATAGGCTGGTCCGGCTGACTGTATTCCGGATCTTCTTCCGTTAAAAGCATAATTCCTTCTTCTGATTTTTCTCCCTGATAACTTTTTCCAATGGTTCGCCAGGAAGTACTATCCGGAGTTTCCTCCGGAACATACTCTCCTCCGGTTTTTATCCATTGGATGATGCCGGGTAAATTGTCTGCCATAAAGCCCTCGGCAGTCGGAATAATTTCTAATCTAAAAGAATATTGACGCTGGCCAGCAAGTATGAGGAGTAAATTGTTGTCTTTTACTTTCAGGCATTGAGGCGGTTCAACAGGAGCCGGTGGTACAACAATTATATCCGGCATAAAATTATATGGAAGCACCCCCCTGTTTAATGTATTCATTTTTCCCGGATTCCCGCAATAAGCTGTTATACAAAATAACAACAAACTGATAATAAGAGATATAGTATTTTTCATGATTTATACTTTAAATGATCCACACTTTTGTTTATTATTTTTATTCTTTTAAACCCAAAGTATTTCAAGGGGCAATATAATATTCATATTCTTTTAAAATGACCCCGTCCCCGTTCAGCACCCGAATTATACGTCCGAAATCATCATAATCGTAATAATAAGTCAATCCATTGTGATCCGTTTCCGAAACTTTCCCTACACCTGGAATATAGTTGGCAGTCACAATTAAAGACTCTTCCGGTATAATTTGCAATTCATCAATCCATTCGCTACTGTTTCCGACAGTAATGCACGTAGAAAACGATTCAATTAAATCTGACAGATCATTGAGTTCAGAGAAAGTATTTACGCTGCTTTCCGATTCTGAAGAAGGACGCGATAGTTCCAGCGATTCATATTTTCGCGTCCAAGTCTGTCCGTTATCGGAACTGCATAAATAGGAAACTCGGTATTTACCCGGTTTTAACTGACCTATGCTGAGGACAAAACCTCCCTGTTTTACTTTTTGACGTCTCGAATCGTGCGGACATTCTATAGCAGTAGCATCATTCTCGAAATTGGAATAATAAACCTGATTTTTCCTGGCATTTTCCACGATTGCTATAATGGAATTATTTTGGTAACCATACACAATTGTCCGGTAATTCCCTTTTTCCGAATGACTGCATAACAAATTTCCCTTTGGATCATAATGGTCGTAATAGATTTCTGTATGATAGTCCGGATCACAAACAGGAGACAAATTAAAAAAATGATAAGGCTGAAAATTGTTTTTTGCGGCAGTAAGTAATAAACTTTTATTACATGCCGACACAATATGAAAATGATTTATATCCTGTTCTAGGACTTTATATTCACTTATACTTCCCTGAATGGCTTTTTTATTTTTATATACCACCACTTCTACGGGAAAACTGATCATTCCTTTTTCGTTCATACATCTTAGAGCATAGGCAGTACTGTTATCCGGACCGGCATTTGCAACCTCTGTTCTATAATTAAAAGGATAGCGATATACGACAGAATCAGTTTCATTTGTAATTTGAGTTTTGGTCACTGTAGTTAAAGGCAATAAATATTCCGGATCGTAAGTGTAGGACAGCATTTGTTTCGGCTGACTTTTACTCCAGGAAATACTTTCTTTTAACAGCACCGGTTCCGAAACCCATTCATATTTCCAGAGTAAGTTTATATTGACGACTTCATTATCTTTAAAATTATATCCCAGTTCTATACCCGGAACATATCCTTTTATCACCCGTCGTACTCCCGGATTAAATATATAAGAATGCTGTACGCAATTCAAAGTATCTCCGTTCCCATCGTACAAAATCTGAGCATTCAGTAAACCACGCTTCCAAAAACGGGAGCTATTGGGCATGGCATCAAAACGATTAGGCATCGGATCATGACCTGGCTCGTCTACCTCATACACCATAGAAGGCCTATCCTGATCGGAAGAAGAACTATACATATAATGCATCTCCTGAGAAGAACCGTCTGGCCGGTATTCCGTTACTACCCGATAATGCATAGGAGCCCCGTCTACGTCAAAAATACGACCTGCACAACGGGAAGTACACATAACCGGTAAAATAGTAACAACCGGATTCCTATCGTAATAATAAAGCAATTGTCCTGTCATAATTCCGCTCGTCCGGCCATTCCACGGAAGTGTATAACGATACCGCGTAACAATAGGAACAGCCCCGCTATGGGTATATTGTGAGATGGATTTTATACGCATCCCTCCCCCTTCTATGGAATCTGTTACGCCATCCTTTTCGTATATTCCTTTATTTAATTCATACTCATATTCCGTATATCCTCCCGTAGAAGTATAAACCCGTTTCAATATGCCCGACTGAGCATGCAGAAAATTCGCTTCCCGGTCTGCTCCGGGCAAACGCACGGATCTATATCTTCCTTTTACAAAGTTACTTTTATTATTTGCCCCGTTATAGTATCCCCAATGGTCGAAATCCAAGGTTTCCATATCCGGTATATGCCAGGCTGCATAATCAAAACGACTGATTGGCACCGTCTTCCCTTTGGAAAATTCGTAAACCTTATCGAGTTTCAATCTCTTACAGACGTTACCAAAATAAGAATAATCAAATTTTATAGATTTTAAATACCGTTCTTCCGTACCGTAAATTTTGATTTCTGACAAACGACGATTGGTTAATGTATTTGTAGGATCGTCACTGGATTCAAACTCCATCTTTTCGCCATTTGTTGTCACAATTCTCCGTAAAAATTTTGGTTTTACCTTCGTCTCTGTATAATATATCGAAGAATCTCTCGATTCATATTCCCACCCATAAGTATATTTCAAATAAACTGTTCCGTTCATTTGTTTATCTACAATATTCTGTTCCTGACCGGGAATATATTCAAAATGGATGGCGTTTTTATGGCTATCAATCATTCGGTTGAGATACCAGGTAGAAACAAAAGAAAAAGACTCACGGGCCGGATTTTTACTGTCGTAAGTGGTTACTGAAGACATTTCCTGATCCTCATCTCCAAAAATATATTCATATCCTTTTTCATCCGTTATAATAAAGTATGTTTTATCAACCCACCGGATATTCAATTTAGTATAAGGAATCGGATAAGCCTGTCCATCATAATCTACGATAAACATCCCGGCACGACCAGCGAATTCATAGTAAAATAAATCGGGTTCCCCATCAAAGTTATCGGCCTTATCTTTATCTAAATTAATTTCTTTCCATGTAGCTAAAAAAGAAGCTTGGTAACCGTCACAATTAAGGGTATCTACATTTTTACAATAGCCGTCTTCATCCGGTCGCTTCCGCACCATACGGGTAATCCTTCCTCCAGCAGATAAATTCCAACCCAACCCTGTCCAACTGGCGACATCTTTTACTTTTATTCCACTGGCCTGATAGGACAAGGAAATCGGCACACTCAGCTTTCCGCAAGCAATATTGTATAAAGGTATTTGGATTCCTACCACTCCCGTCCCGTAATTGACCGGATTACTGATACTGCGTATCAAACCACTGCTCCCAGGAGTAGGAGGAATCGTCTGAGCCCCACCCCGATAAGTTAAGCATAAAAACAAACTCAAAATAAAACAATACAATCTTACATTCTTTTTTTCGCTTCCAAAGGAAAAAACATTTATACAAAATTTTTTCTTTTTCATGTCTCACAATTTTTTAGTTTTCACTTGACTGTAAACTGCATGAGATAATGAATAAACATAGAATACCCAGGACGGAAAATACCGTCTGTCGCAATTCCTATGTTTAAAAACAATCAGCACATACAGATTACAATCTTTTCTGTTTTTTCATCCGTACTTACCGAATTCCCGGGCAGGTAAGAAGATTTCTCTATTAAAATTAAAGGGTATTTTTGGAATTTTTTTCAAAACCTGAAAAAAAAAATCTGAACAAGCCATTTTTAGGCCTTTATTTAACATTTTTTAACGTCATATTTTTGAAAAAACGGATGCATATTTTTGAGTAAAATATTGTTTTAAAAAATTAGCTGAAAGAAATAGTTTTAGGACAGAAAAACCTAATAACTAAATAATTTTTGTAAAAAACCGTTTTTTTATGCAGCAAATTTATTTCTTTTACGTCATATAGGCAGAAAGCAAAAAGAATGAGCGATTATAAAACGATATTACGACAATGCCGCAAGAGAGACAGGCGGGCTCAACTCGAATTTTATATGTTGTTTTATAAAAGCGTATACAACAGTGCCTACCGTATTCTCGGAAATTCCCAGGAAGCCGAAGAAGTGATGCAGGAAACTTTTTTAAAAGTGTTCGACCGGATAGAGGATTACAACGGAGAAGCCAGTAATATGGAGAGGATTCTGAAACGGATTGCCATAAATCAGGCTATCGACCTTTGCCGAAAAAGAAAAGTTCAGTTTCTCAGTTTGGAAGAAAATGTATATGCAATGGCAGAAGAAAATTCCGAAGACGAGACCGATATACAGTTGCAATTGATTGCTGAAAAACTGAAGCAGTTGCCGGAAGGCTACCGCTTAATGATCAACCTGCACCTGATAGAAGGACTGAAATACGAAGAAATTGCACAAATGTTGCAACTCTCCCCTTCGACCGTCCGTTCTCAGTTTGCACGGGCCAGAAATAAATTAATCCGATTAATTAAAGCACATTCGACTTATGAATCACTTAGTAGATGAAAAAATAAAAAATCAGACAGAAATTTTTGATACCGCTCTGCCTCCTTTCGGACATTTTGAACGATTCGAACAACGTCTGGAACACCATGAAAAAAGGAAGAACAGACACGCCCGCCGTTGGGTTGCGGTTACTTCAATCGCTGCGGCCCTGGCCCTGATTCTGATGTTCCAGTATTTCTATCCCTTCCGTATGCCTGCAAATGCAGCCGACTCTATTACAGAAGTAACAGCCTATTATAACCGGCAATTACAACAACAAATAATCAGTATCGAACAGAATATCAATCTGGTAAATGAACCCGAGCGGGACGAGATTTTAAAAGATATTACCGATATGGAAAAGGAATCGCGGCAACTGGACCGGAGAGTACCGGGAATTACAGAAGAAGAAGCCATCGCTTATATTATTTCCCGCTACAATACACAACTGGAATCCCTTGCCCACATCCAATCGATTTTAAAAAGATTACCAACTTCTAAAAAACAAAACTTATAAATTATGAAACACAAATCTCTTTTTTTATTAGGCAGCTTTTTACTGCTCTTCGCTACTTCCCTTTGGGCTGTGCCCACAGAAGTAAAACGGATCGTCAATAAAAATTTCAAAGTAGGCCAGAATTGCGAATTACAGGTGAATAATAAATACGGTTATATCGTCATTCAGCAATGGGATAAAAACGAAATCGATTTCTCTATTGAAATCATCGGAAAAGGAGAAAATCCCAAAGTGGCCCAGCGAATGGCCGATCAAATTTCCATCGATTTTCACAATATGAATAAATTGGTACAAGCGACCACCCTAATCGAGAGACAACGCAATAATAACTGTAGAAATTGTGGCTTTACGATCAATTATACAATAAATGTACCGGCTTCCGTTAAATTGAATCTGACCAATAAATACGGCAATATTCAGCTGGATGAAACCACACAACCTTTCCGGGCGGATATCAAATACGGAAATCTGTATGCCAGTAGCCTGAAAGGAACAAATAACGAGATCACAATCAAATACGGAAATATTGAATTATCTGAATCGGAAAAGCTTTTACTGAACATCGGATATGGCAATGTTCATCTGGACAAGATCACCCAACTGAATCTGAACAGTACTTATTCAAAATTCGATCTCGGCACAGTAGGTTCTCTGGAAATGACCTCCAAATACGACAGGTTTATAATTAAATCGATCGATTCTTTTATCATCCTGAGCTCTGCTTATACAGACTTTACGATCGATTATCTGGGAAAACGCTTTGATGCTTCCAGCCTTAGGTATTGTAAAGTAAAAATTACTGAGGTGGCCCAGAATTTCAACTCTATTTTAATAGAAGCGGGCTATACGACTATCCGGATCGGACTGGATAATCACTACAATTTTATGGCTGATTTGTATAATCGTTACGGCTCTATACGCCTCAATGGTATTAAATTATCAGACGTAACCCTGGACGACAACGACAACCGCTATTCCAAGACCATACGGGGACGGGTGGGAAACCAGACAGACCCCCAGGCAAAAGTAAAAATATCCAATTCTTATGCCGATATTATTTTTAGTAAATAAATAATCATTGGATGAAGGCCTGATATCTGATAAATATTTATCCGGAAACACGCTGATTAACGAAATAGCAAAAAGTATTTTTACTTTTTAATCCCAACCGGAGTTTCGTTAATCAGCTTTTATCAAAAGCCTTCGTCCAAGGTCCATTCCTCCCCGTATTTCAGCATCTGTTCCAAAAAATTATCCGGATAATGTACCGAAACAGCTGTTATTTTCTCTCCTTGTTTTATCAAAGCATATTCCGGATTTATGAACCCGGCATAAGGGGGAACATTCAATTTCCGGTATCTTTCCAATACTTCTTTCTGCAAAGTTGTATCTACTTTAACGCCGTAGGTCTCAACTAAATCCCGGGCAGCCGGATAATCGCCCTCCGATTTTATTCGCTGCACTTCTGCCAGGAGTTTTCCGAATAACATTCTTAAAGCCGGATAATCGCGTATAACAAAATAAGTTTTCCCTTCTCCCTGAAGTTTCTCTATAATCTTTGCCTCTTTCCCCTGTTCATATACCCAGGAAGCAATCAACTGCCGGTTACGCATATGAGCTTCTTCCAGACAATCGCCCGGTTTAATGCGGGTTAATTGTATCAGCAATGCATTCCGGATATAAGCGTCATATTCACATTCTGCCACCTCCGGACAGGAAATGATCCCCAGCTCCAACAATTTGGGATCCATAATATAATACAGGGCAAACAGATCCGCCCGGGCTTCTTCCAGAGTGGAATAGTAATTTTTCAAAGCCTCAGTAGTCACTCCCGACAACATTTTTCCCGAACCATGTCCCAGGCATTCGTGCAGGTCCGTATGTACATTTCCACCTTCATACCCATACAAATGCGCTTTCCGTTTCTCTTCTTCCGAATAAGCAAACTCACCGATAACCCCGGTCCCCTGAGAAGCCCGGTGATAAGCATAGGTTATATTATCCAATGTCACCGATTTACTTCCATAACGTTCCCGTATCCATTCGGCATTCGGTAAATTGATACCGATAGGGGTAGCCGGATGGCAATCTCCCCCCAACATCGCCACTTGCATCACACGGGCAATGATTCCCGAAACTTCTGTCTTTTTAAAACGCTCCTCAATAGGGGCATTTTTTTCAAACCACAAAGCATTTTCAGCCAGTTTTTGCGTACGCTCACAAGCCTCAGCATCTACAATTTCTACCACAGATTCCCAACTGGCCTTATAAGCCAACGGATCTCCGTATACTTCAATAAAACCGTTGATAAAATCAACGAGCGCCTCTTGCTCCTGCAACCAGGCTATCGAATAAGCGTCGAAAATAGCCAAATCTCCGCTTTTATAATATTGAATCAGCAAACGGATCACCTTTTGTTGTTGTTCCGTCAAAGCATATTTTTCCGCCTTTTCCAATGCTTTTACAATATTCCCGATCTCTTTACTGTACTTCCCTCCGATTTTCCATACCTCTTCGACCAATTTTCCATCCTTTTTCACCAAGGTAGAATTCAATCCCCGGGATACGGTCTCCCCTTCCCCTGCTGACGGCTGTTTGTAAAAATCTTCTACTTCCTGCTGGGTAACGCCGGAATAATAATTATTGGCAGAAGCTTTTATCAGATCCTTTGCCCCGTCCAGTACAACCCGCTTTGCCATATAATTCCGGTCGAACAGTATCCGTTTCAAACCGTCAAATTCCTCCCCGCTCCCGACAGCCACCAAAAGTAAACGGAAATATTCTTCCGGAAAAGCAGGAATAAATTTATCCATAGAATAATGGTGATGGATCCCGTTTGCAAAAAATACTTTTTTAGTATATAAAAGAAAAGCTTTAAATTCTTCCGCTTCCCGGTCTCCCGTATATTCCCGCAATATTTTCTCCAATAGCCGGCGGATACGCAAGTTATATTTATTATTCTGATCCCATAAAATATCCCGCCCGGCTAAAGCCGCCCGGCTTAAATAATAAATAAAAATCTTTTCCTTTAAAGACAATTCTTCAAAGGCAGGTACTTGATAACGCAATATGCGGATATCGTCGAATTGTTCTGCAATATAATTTTCAAAGTCCATTTTCTCTTTACTAAAATGTTCGTACTGATCTCAGGTTTTCTCCCTTTTTCTCTTTTCACCGTCCTTTTATCATACGTCTTCTTTTCTTCTCCGGTTTCAAATGTTTTTCCCTCTTTCCGCTTCCTCAAACCGCTCTAAAATTTCTCCCGAGGCTTTCACTGCGTGTTTGTACCATTTAAAAGCGACTTTTACTTCCTCTTCCGGCGACAAATGCCAGTCGATATCACTGACCCGCAACCGCTGCATAACACTGTACATGACCAAAGCCGCACATACGCTGACATTCAGGCTTTCCGTAAAACCGTACATCGGCACTTTCACAAATTCGTCCGCTTCCCGGATAACCTCCTCCGACAATCCGGTCAATTCCGTTCCGAAAAAAAAGGCCATCTTCCCTTTTTTTAAATCCAGATCGTCAATGTATATATCGCGGGTATGAGGGGTAGTAGCAATTATACGGTATCCCTGCTGACGAAGCCGGCATATAGCAGCCGGCGTATTGTTCTCTTCCCCCCGGTAACGGTGAAGACTAAGCCATTCCCGCGCCCCCTGGGATACAGTTGAAGTGGTATCGTATTTGTTCCGGTTTTCTATAATATGCACACTCTGCACCCCCATACAGTCGGCTGTCCGCATGATAGCACTCTGGTTATGAGACTGGTACAAATCCTCCAATACCAGAGTGATATATTCCGTTCTCTCCCGGATCAAACGGGTAAAGAGCGCATTTTTTTCATCTGTTACAAAATTTTTCAGATATTCCACTTTTTCCTGTTCCGTCTTCATAAATCCTGGTTTTCTCGTAAAAATATTTCCACAAAGCCGCTACGTGCATCGCCTGCATAATCCGGTTCTCCCTCAATAATTGCATCACTTCCTCCGGCTCCAGCAATTCGACTGCAATATCCTCCGTTACTTCCGGATGAGGCTCCCCTACCTTTTCCAAATCAGTAGCTAAAAAACAATACGTCAAATTGGTATGAGTGCCCGGATTGGCCGAAAATACCATATATTCTTCCCAATGTCCCTTTCCATAACCCGTTTCCTCCCACAATTCCCGCCGGGCCGCTTCTTTATAAGAAATATCCGAATCCTCTGCCACGCCTGCACACAACTCATAGGCAACCTGCCCCAAACCATGCCGATACTGCCTTTCCATCAATAACTTTCCCTCCCGTGTTACCCCAAGGACACAAATCCACGCAGGGTATTCCAATACATAATAAGAAGGAATTACACTCCCGTTCGGTAGTTCTACCTTATCCCTTCTGACAGTAAACCAGGGTTCTTTAAAAAGATACTCCGACTGCAATATTTTCCAGGGTTTAATTTGTTTTTCTTCCATTTTTTCACCAGTAAATCCGTATAAGATAAAGAGAAATATCCATTTAAAGCTAAACCGATACAGATCTCTGTACAAGATCTTGAGGCATAAAAAAAGGGGCCCTTAAAAATTACTTTTCAGGCGGCCCCTTTTCTTATCTTGTTTTGCTTTTAGCATTTTTCTGCCAATTCAGCCCCAGCTTTAAATTTAACCACTTTCTTAGCAGGAATTGTGATAGCTTTACCCGTCTGAGGATTTCTACCGCTTCTTGCGCTTCTTTCAGATACAGAGAAAGAACCGAATCCGATCAATGCAACTTTATCACCGCTCTTCAGTGCATCACCTACTGTTTCAATAAAAGCTTCTAAAGCTTTTTTGGAGTCTGCCTTTGTCAAACCTGCTTTTTCAGCAATAGCGTCAATCAATTGTGCTTTATTCATAATATAATTTTTTAGGGTTAGAATTTTTATAACCTTTCTCTCTAGGCAAATGTATATATTTTATCCAGGATGTCAAAGTTTTCAAAAAAAAAATCGTTTTTTTTTTAATTTTTTCACTATATAATACCCTCTGCACATTTCTCCCCATCCATAGCTGCTGAAATTATTCCCCCAGCGTATCCGGCCCCTTCTCCACAAGGATAGAGCCCTTCAATTTCCACATGCCTCAAACGGTCGGACATTCTCACAATTTTCAAAGGGGCAGAAGTCCGGGTTTCTATCCCCAATAATACAGCTTCCGAAGTCAGAAAACCTCTTGCCTTTGCTCCGAAAGAAAGAAGCCCTGCCCTCAATCGGCTGGAAATCAGTTCCGGTAACCACTCGTGTAAGGGAGAGCTGTTCACTGCCGGTTTGTACGATACCCGGGGCAAATGATTGCTGTATTTACCCGCCAAAAAATCCGTCAGAACCTGTGCCGGTGCCTGCAAGTTTCCTCCACCCTGCCGCCAAGCTTCTTTCTCTAAAGTTTCCTGCAACTCCATACCCCCAAACAATCCCGAATAATGCATTTGTTCCAGCTCTTCCCGTCCAATAGCCGTGACCATAGCCGAATTTGCCCAGGGGGTATTCCGGGCAGAAGACGACATTCCATTCACCACCTGCTGTTCCGGACCCGTAGCAGCCGGAACAATAACTCCGCCGGGACACATACAAAAAGAATATACACCCCTGCCGGCAATATTGGTGACAAAATTGTATTCCGCTGCCGGTAACCATTGTCCCCTTCCCTCATTCCGGTGATATTGTATGCGATCGATAAGCTGCTGCGGATGCTCCAACCGCAGTCCTACAGCAAAATCCTTAGGCTCCATATAGACGGAACGGGCCTGCAACATACGGTATACATCCCGGGCAGAATGCCCGGTAGCCAGTATTACCTGACCGGCATAAATCTCTTCCTGCCCGGCCCTAACTCCTTTTATCCGTTTACCTTCCAGAACAATATCCGTCACACGGGTTTGAAAACGCACCTCCCCCCCGCAGGCCTCTATCGTCTTCCGGATGTTTACAATTACTCCGGGAAGCTTATCTGTTCCGATATGGGGATGAGAATCGATCAGTATTGCAGGATCAGCCCCATGATATACCAATATTTCCAAAGCCCTTTGCACATCTCCCCTCTTTTTGGAACGGGTATATAGTTTACCATCTGAAAAAGTACCGGCTCCTCCCTCTCCAAAGCCAAAATTAGAATCCGGATTCACCTGCCCGGTTTTATAAAGTTGCCCCAAATCCCGCCGGCGTTCTTCTACCTTTTTTCCCCTTTCCAGCACCAACGGACGGTATCCCCTTTCTATCAAACGCAAAGCGGCAAACAAACCGGCCGGTCCTGCTCCTACGACAATCACCGGTCTGGCCAAAGAAACGTCCCGGTAAGCCGGTTTAAAAACCTTTTCCCGCTCTTCCATTCTGTCGATATGTACTCCCAACCCCATTTGAAACACCACCTGACGCTGCCGGGCATCCACTGCCCTCTTCAAAATATCGATATGCCGGATACGTTCCACAGCTATTCCCGCTTCCCTGGCCACACATTTCCGCAGGGTCTCTCCATCCGCCGCTTCTTCCGGTTTTATCCTGATTTGTATCTCCCTGTACATTATTACTCTATGTTTATAAATTCCACCTGTCTTTCCGGCTTACGGATGATTTATACTTTAAATTCCCTCTTTTTCTGTGTTTCCGTTTCACGACCGATAAGATTCAGCTAAAATATATATTTTAAACGGAACACCCCGCCTTTTTAACTCCTTTTAATCCGGAAGACCGGAAATCAATCCGGCAAATTTAATTTCACACAATTTTTCTTATTTTCATGAAAACCCCTAACTTCGTAACCGTTAAAACCGATTTAAAAATCAAATAACATGAAAAAAATAGCCTTAATTACCGGAGCGACTTCCGGAATCGGACAAGCGACAGCCTTGAAAGCCGCCAAAGCCGGATTTGATATCATCATCACCGGCCGCCGCGACGACCGTTTACAGCATCTGGCCGAAGCAATCCGGAAGAAAGGAAGTGAAGTTCTCACCCTTTGTTTCGATGTACGCAATGCGGAAGCTGTTAAAAAAGCCATTAATAGCCTGGAAGACAAGTGGAAAAACATAGACGTACTGGTAAATAATGCAGGACTGGCCGTAGGAGTGAGCCCCATTCAGGAAGGGATATTAGACGACTGGGAAAGGATGATTGACACCAATGTCAAAGGTTTGCTCTATATCACCCGGGCTGTAGCCCCTTTTATGATTCAAAAAAACAGCGGACACATTGTCAACATTGCTTCTATAGCAGGCAAGGAAGTATATCCCGGAGGAAATGTATATTGCGCGACCAAACACGCCGTAGACGCTCTATCCCGGGCTATGCGTACCGATATGCTGAAACATAATATCAAAGTGACAAACATCGCTCCCGGGATGGTAGAAACAGAATTTTCCCTGGTACGTTATAAGGGAGACGCCGAAGCAGCCAAAAATGTTTATAAGGGCATGATTCCTCTGAGCAACGAAGATATTGCCGATACAATTCTCTTTGCCATTACCCGCCCTGCACATGTATGCCTGAATGATATCGTCATTATGCCGACAGCGCAAGCCAATTCGAGGGATGTAAAAAGAGAAGGATAAATGATATGTTCTGCAAGACTGCCCGAAAGCTGTTTCCGGCAGTCTTCTTCCCACCCTTATTCCAGTTCCAGGCCGAACAGTTTACTCATTTCCGCTACGACAGGATTCTCCTTAATAAAATAAGCCAATTTATCCTGAGCCGTAATCAGACGACGCTCTTCCTCTCCGGAAGCATTCTCAAAAATCCGGATTTCCAAAATAACAGAACCGTTATTTAATTCCCGCATCAACATATTCTGCAAACTATGCCGGATGGCTTCCAGTTTTTCGATTTGCAACTGATTGTCTGCCCGGATAATAATCCGGTCCCCTTCTATTTCGGGACTGTGGGAGGTCAATGCAATACTCACGCTGGTTTCAGGCCGCTCCTGACGGATAAACAAATCAAATACGGCCTTCACTTTCACTTCGTCAAAAGCATCGTGAGCAGACAGCGGTACAGAAATATCCGACGTGGTTTCAGGCTTTTTCACTTCATATTGCTGAGCGGATTCAGCAAAAGCTTTTTTCAGTTTAAAAGAAGCGGTAGGTTTATTTTTTTCTTCTTCCCTTACAGCATTTTCCGGAAGAGAAGATACCGCGGGAGAACCGGCAGTTGCCGGAGTTCCGAATTTACCGTCAAAATTTTTTATTTTCAGCAAGCTACTACCTTCAGCAAAGCTCAGACTTTTTTTTTTAACTCATTTATCTGACACAGCCTGATCAGGGTAATTTCCACACAGAGCCGTTTTTCCATCCGGATTTTGTACTGCATTTCACACTGTTCGATAACCTTCAGTGCTTCAAACAAAAAATCGACTTCACAAACAGCCGCCTGTTTTAAATAACGCTCCCGTATACGGGCACTTACCTCTAACAGTTGTACCGTTGCCGGATCTTTTGCCACCAATACGTTCCGGAAATGTTTTCCTAATCCCGCCACTAAATTAGCCGCATCAAATCCTTTTTCCATAATCTCGTTAAAGAGCAAAAAAGCTCCGGATACATTTCCTTCGTTGCATAAATCCGTCAAACGGAAATAATAATCATAATCCAGTACATTCAGGTTTTCGATCACTCCGGTATAAGTCAGGTTTTTTCCGCAAAAATTCACCACCTGATCGAAAATCGAAAGGGCATCCCTCATTGCTCCGTCAGCCTTCTGGGCAATGATATCCAAGGCTTCTTCTTCCGCTTTCACCCCCTCTTTATCGGCAATATATTGCAGATGACAAACCGTGTCCTCTACCTTCATCCGGTTAAAGTCGTATATCTGACAACGGGAAAGAATGGTAGGCAGTATCTTGTGCTTTTCGGTAGTCGCCAAAATAAAAACAGCATGAGCAGGCGGTTCCTCCAAAGTCTTCAGGAAAGCATTGAAAGCGGAAGTACTCAGCATATGGACTTCGTCGATGATATAAACGCTGTATCTTCCTACCTGAGGAAGAATACGTACCTGATCCACCAATCCCCGGATGTCATCCACACTATTGTTGGATGCCGCATCCAGCTCGTGAATATTTAACGATCGCCCTGCATTAAAGGCTTTACAGGATTCACATTCATTACAGGGCTCGGCATTGGGTTGCAAATGCTGGCAATTGATGGTCTTTGCAAAAATACGGGCACAGGTCGTTTTCCCCACCCCCCGCGGTCCGCAAAACAAATATGCCTGTGCCAGCTGATGGTTTACAATTGCATTCCGTAAAGTAGAGGTGATAGAAAGTTGGCCGACTACGGTATCAAAACTGGCCGGCCTGTATTTCCGGGCTGAAACTATAAAATTGTCCATGTAATGAATTCATTGAAAGTGAAGAATAACGTATAAAACATACTTTTGTTCTCCTCCGGCATTCTTTATTGGGGTAAAGTTAATAACCTTTTGGGTCTTTACAAAACCTGTTTTTATTTTTTAAACGGAAAAAACGGCAGGACTTCCCCGGATTTATATTTTCTCTATATCTTTTTTAGCCACCCAACCTTCATTCCCATCTTCCAGACGGATATTTACCCAATCTCCCAGTGATTCGATTACTCTTACTTTTAATCCCTCATGAATCACAAACAGACTGGTACCGCTATCGTCAGGGGCTCCCTTTACAGTAACGCTGGGCGTCAGGACAATCGCATCATCCCGTTCGGTAATCCGCCTGTATTGCTTCACTGTAAAAACAACAGAACATACGGTAAAAAACAACATGAGAATACCCAGTGTAAAACCGGTTTTTTTCCATCCAGCCGATGTAGAATAAAAAAACAAAGCAACCATTCCCAGAAAAAGGATAAACAAGGCTACTGAAATATAAGCCCACTGATCGGCAGAAAAATAACTTATAAAAGATTTATACCACCTTACTATGAAAATTTCAGGTAAAACTTCTATTTTATCCACGACCTGACTTTGGGCCATCTGCAAATTATAACGGGCATCCTTATCCCCGGGATCCAATAACAAAGCCCTTTCATAATTTAAAATGGCCTGCGTATTTTCACCCAGTTTATAATAACAATTTCCCAGATTATAATACAATTGAGCCGATTCCTCTCCGCCGGCCAATATTTTTTTATACGTATCTGCCGCTTCCAGATATTTTCCTTGACGGTATTCCTGTTCTGCCTGCTGAGTCAAATCTTCACCGGCAGCAGCCAAGGTCCCGAAAGTCCACATTATAAACGGCAATATCCATACTATTCTTTTCATATCTCCTTGATCTAAATCGTCCGAATTTTTTCAGGGTTCTTCCCTTTATTTTATCGCCTTATCCAATTTGGTAATGATTGCAATTCCATTTTCGTATACCTGATCCATTTCCTGACTGGGGTTGGCTGCCGGAGCATAACGGGCAAACTCGCAGGTATCCAATACGGTGATAAAATCCTGAATCAATGTACTGTCGACGGATTTCCGTTGTAAAATATCGCTGATATTATCCCGGTTCAATTCAGCCATATCAATATTCAGTTTATAGCTTACATATCCCCACAAAGCTTTCAACACTTCTTCATAGAATTGCTCGGTATTCCGGTTTTTCATTGCTGCAGCAGCCGATTTCATTCTTTTCCGGGCCATTTTGTTAGCTGTTTTATTTTTCACTCTTACCAGATCCGCATTGGCCTCAATCCGTCTCCGGTTCAAGATGGCTCCGATAACGAAAAGCAGGAAAGGAATGATAAAGGCCAGCCAATAAATTGTTGTCCCGAAGAAATTCCCTCCTTTAGGCCGCAGTTGCAGATCGCCCGTACGGATAAAACGGATATCCTGTCCCAACTGTCGTACATCTTCCTTTTTAAAGGATTGTACAGCAGTGGTGTTGTCCCCGGAAGTATTCACATTTCCTTTCAGTACATGTATATCATAACTTTCCCCGGAAATGCTCCTGTAGGAATGGGCTGCCGGATCAAAGTAAGAGAATGTTACGGCCGGAATTCTATACTCTCCGGCATAACGCGGTATCAGTACATATTCATAAGTGACAGTCCCGCTCATACCATTTTCTCCCGTTTTAATATCTTTAGTTACCTTGGGTTCATAACTTTCAAAATCCGTCGGGAAATTTACGACAGGGGCCGAAAGCAGTTTCAGATTGCCGACCCCACTGAATGTCACTTTATACGTCAAAGCATCGTTTGCCCGTATCGTATCGGCCGACAAAGAAGTCCGCACAGAAATATTCCCAACCGTTCCGCTAAATCCGGCAGGCCTTCCTGCTACGGGTAATTCCCGCACATTAATCTTCACAGGCCGGCTTAAACGCAACGCCTTTATATCCCGGTAATTCCCGAAAAAATCATCGAAAAAACTACGGGAACTGGCCAATTGCTGACGGACAATACATTCTACTTCAAACGGTTCAATCGTTATCTCCCCGGTATGCTGGGGAAACAACAACACTTTCCGCAGTACGCCTACTTTGTATATTTCTCCGTTGTATGTTTCCCTTACTAGCTCTATTTGCTGGGGAGTAGGGATATCTTCCGCCAAAAATCCGTCGAAAGAAGGGAATTTCGTTCTTCCAAAACTGACCAGATTGACCTTTGAATAAACTTTTATCGTAGCCACCAAACTTTCACCTATATACAAATTCCGCCGGCTGACATCCACCTTTACAAACAGATTATTTTCATTGACGGCCACATTCCCTTCCGCCTGCTCTGTCGGTTCCCCTCTCCTGCCGAAACGATTTGCATTATTTCCGCTTCCTTTCACTACTTCTACCGACAGGGTATTTGAACGGTATTCTTTTCCCTCTACAGTTACCGTGGCCGGAGGAATCTGGAAAGTTCCTTCCTTTGTTCCCTCCAAAACATAAGTATAGGTATAGGATACACTCTGCGTTACCTTACCGTTAATACTGGAAAAAGAAGAAGAAGAACCCGTACTCGGTCCCATCAATAAATTGAATCCTTCCAAAGTCGGGACCTGCAGGTTCGTTCCTTTCCGATTCAGAGAATAAGTTAACCTGAATTGTTCCCCGACTTCCACAACCGAAGGTGCTGAAGCTTCAAATTCTACACCTTGACCCCAGACGGTCAGACTCGTAAAAAACAACAATATGAAACCCAATAATCTCATCTTTATCCGTTTTAAGTCCATTGACTTATATTTTAAGGCACAAAATTACCAATCTTTTTCGATTTTCTGTTTTTTAGCCTTTTGTTGTTGTACTTTTTCTTTCTGTACTTTTTCCTGAACCTTTTTCTCGTCATTCTGTAAAGCCTCTAATAAACGCTGGGCATCTTCCTTTGAGATTTTCCCAGGTTGTTGCTGAGGCTGCTGATCCTGCTGCTGCCGGTCCTTATTCTGCTGATTTTTATCCTGATCTTTCCGGTCTTTGTCCTGCTGATCTTTATTCTGGTCTTTTTGATCCTGATTTTGATCTTTCTGATCCTGGTTCTGATCTTTGTCTTTCCCTTTATTCTGATCCTGGTTCTGATCTTTATTCTGATCTTTATTCTGGTTTTTGTCCTGTTGATCTTTATTCTGATCCTGGTTTTGGTTCTGTTGCTGTTGCTGCCTCCGGCGGGCATATTCCAGATTATATTTGGTTTCCGGAGAATCCGGACGGTTTCTCAACGATTCTTTATACGCTTCAATGCTCTCTTCGGTTTTCTGCATGGATAATAAAGTGTTTCCAATATTGTGATACAACTCTCCCAACCTTTGTTTATCCGTCTCCTCCTTTGCCAAATCAGAAAACTGTTGCAAAGCTTCATCGAATTTTTTCTGCTTGAATAAAGCATCTCCCAAATTAAAGGCAGCTTCGTAAGAATCGGTCTTCTTATCCAAAGCCTTCCGGTATTCAACTTCTGCCTTTTCAAAATCCTGTTTACCATAGAGATCATTTCCTTCCCGGACAAACTTCCGTTCTTTCTGTGCACTTGCATTAAAAGCAAAACCGATCAGAAACAATATTAAAGTTACTCTTTTCATCATCATACGAACTAAATCTAAATCCAAAACAACATCAACAATTCACAATTCTCTGCACCATTACATATTCTTTTTCTTTACATATCTTTTTTCTTTTGTTCCGGATTGAAAATATGAATTTTCATGAAGTGCCGGTTCTTTCTGCCTAAAATCATAAATTCGACAAAGACAAAAAATAAACCGATCAATAAGAAATATTGATATTTTTCAGCATAATCACTATACACCCGTTCTTCCAGTATCGTTTTTTCCATGCGGTTCACTTCCTCCAAAAGGGTGTTCAACCCCACATCTGTATTACTGGCCCTTACATACAATCCTTCTCCTGCCTTTGCTATCTTTCTCAAAGTCTCCTCATCCAGTTTAGATACCACGACATTTCCCTGTCCGTCTTTCATAAACTGTCCCGGATTGCCCTTTTGGGGGATAGGTGCTCCCTGTTCCAGCCCCATTCCGATCGTATGTACGTATATTCCCTTTTTGCGGGCCTCTTTCGCGGCAGCTACAGCATCGTCCTGATGATTTTCCCCGTCGGTAATGACAATGATTGCTTTGGAGGTCTGGGTCTCCGGAGTAAAAGATTTGGCGGCCAAATCGATAGCAGTCCCGATAGCAGTCCCTTGTACAGGCACGATATCCGTATTGATACCGGATAAAAATAAGCGGGCAGAAGAATAATCCGTTGTAATGGGTAATTGCACATAGGCATCTCCGGCAAATACGATCAATCCGACCTTGTCGTCAGACAATTTTTCGATCATCCGGGAAATAGCCAGCTTGGCTTTTTCCAGACGACTGGGTTTAATATCCTGCGCCATCATGGAATTGGAAACATCCAGGACAAGCATCAGCTCCACCCCTTTCTTTTTCACCTGCTGCAATTTGGAACCGAACTGCGGACCAGCTACTCCTACAATTACAAAAAGCAAAGCCAGCAAAATCATTGTAAATTTCCAGGCTCCCCGCCTGAATGAAAGCAAAGGCATCAGAGGAGCCAATAATTCAGGATTTCCGAATTCAGCAATCGCCTTCTTTTTCCGGCTTCTCATCACCACGTAAAATACAATCAATAAAGGGATGACAAGCAAAAGATATAATAATTCCGGATGTGCAAATCTAAACATAATCTCTTTTTTTTATTGCTCTGCAACGTTCTGTTTTTCCGACTTTTTCCAAAGTCATTTTTCTATCTCATCCAATTTTCACTCAAATTACCTTTAAGGAATCTTTCTCAGCAAAGTATACCTCAATAAGGCTTCCGACAGCAGTAATAACATTCCGACTAAACCGAACCAGAAATATTGTTCTTCCCGTTTACTGAAATGCTTTACTTCCACTTTACTCTTTTCCAGCTGGTCGATTTCATTGTATATCTGTTGTAACTTATCATTATCCGTAGCCCGGAAATATTGTCCTCCCGTTACGCTGGCAATCTGTTTCAGCACCGCTTCATCAATCTCTACGGGGATATTCTGCAATTGGGTACCGAAAGGAGTCTGCACCGGGTAAGGAGCTTCTCCATAGGTCCCGACTCCAATCGTATACACCCGTATTCCATAAGTTTTAGCCAATTCGGCAGCCGTCACCGGCGCGATGCTCCCCCGGTTGTTTACTCCGTCAGTAAGCAGAATAACCACTTTTGATTTTGCCGGACTGTCTTTCAGGCGGTTAACGGCATTTGCCAATCCCAATCCGATAGCCGTTCCGTCTTCTATCATTCCGCTCTGCACCTCCCGCAACAGGTTGACTAAAACAGCCTGATCCGTAGTCAATGGACATTGCGTAAAGCTTTCTCCGGCAAATACGACCAAACCAATCCGGTCCTGGGGACGTTCCAGAATAAATTTAGTGGCCACTTCTTTGGCCGCCTCCAAACGGTCGGGCGTAAAATCCCGGGCCAGCATACTGGTAGAAATATCCAAACCCAATACAATATCAATCCCTTCACTGGAATAGGTCTGCCAACTGTTACTCGACTGCGGACGGGCTAATGCTATTATTAAAAATACAATCGCCAATACCTTGCAGGCAAAAAGCAAATGGCGTAACCATACTCTTCCTGCATGCCGGATTCCCCGGAAAGCACGTAAAGAAGAGAACTGTAAGTCCGCATGCGATTGTTTCTCTTTAAAAACATACCACAAAATCACCGGTATCAACAATACCAGTAGCCAAAAATATTTCGGGTTGGCAAATTCAAATCCAAACATAATTCGATTTTTTAAGACAATCTCATTTCTAAATCCGTTTTTCCAATTCCTTAAAGAGTACCTATTGTCTCCTGCTGCTCTTCCTCCAATTCCTCCAGTTGTTGCAACTCTTCCTTCTGCTGCAGTTCCTTCACATTCTGATTGGTGTGCTGGATAAATTCATAAGCGATATTCAAGTTCCGGGTATTCTCATCCGGCAGGGGAGTCGCCTTGGCAAATTTTACAAAATCGGCCGTCTGAAGCAAGTCCGCCAGTTTTTCCCGGTCCTCAGCATTGACCCGGGCACAATCCTTCAACGCCATCAAAGTTTCCAGAGAAGTCTGTTCCATTGCTCCTATTCCCAGCTCCCCATCCAGATACTCCCGTACGGTATCGGTCAAGCGGGTATAATACTCTTTCACTTTTCCGCTCTGCCACAATTTTTCAGTTTTCAACCCGTCCAACGCCTGAATTGCTTTCACATAGGGAGGAATAACAGGCTCTTCCCGCCGGAACAAAGGCTTTTCTTTTCTCCGGCGAACGATCAGCCAAAGGATCAGAGCCAGCACAACCAACCCCAACAGTACCAATAAAACCGAAGGCAATACTTCTAAAAAAGTAACAGGCATCGGATAAGGGGACACGATATCGTTAATTCCCTGCTGTTCATCTATTTTATAGGTATTAACAATAAAAGCAATCGGATCTGTCCGAAGCACATTATTGTAATTTTCGTCCTCTACAGTGATGGGCAGGGAAGGGATCACATATACCCCCGTATCGAAAGCCGTTATGACATACTTCTCTTCAATCAGCCATTTCCCGTCTTTTTCTTTCAGGGAATCTCTTACAGGTCCTGAGATGATCTCGACTCCTGCTGTGACCGTATCTTTTAATTGCGGAAAGACAATCCGGACAGGTGTGGCACTCTTTACCCTGAAAGTAAGGTGCTGCTGATCACCGATCAGCATATAATTGGTATCCACCCCCACCCCGTATTCGAGATTCTGGCCTTTTACCAAACCGGCTCCCGCAATCAGGGAGATTATAAATATCAGTAATTTCAATCTCATATCCCTTAATTTATCTAAAAGCTTTTGCCTTTCGGAAAAGTTCTTTTCCCGGAAGACAAGCCTTCTGTCTTCTAAGCTCTTTTCTTAAACAATGTTATCAATGCTCTCACATAATCTTCATCCGAACGGATATTCGCTACATCTACCCCCGAACGTTTGAAAGAATTAATCAGCCGCTGTTCTTCTTCCCAGGCAAATTTACGGTAATGTTCCCGTAAAGCTTTATCGGAAGTATCTACCCACATCGTTTCTCCGGTCTCTGCGTCTTTCAGATACATCAACCCGACAGCCGGCAATTCATTCTCCCTCCTATCGTATACCCTTAACGCTACTACATCGTGCTTGCGGTTAGCGATAGAAAGAGCATGTTCGAAATTGTGGGAATCAATGAAATCCGACAATACAAAGCAAGTACAACGTTTTTTAATCGAATTCGTCAGGTATTCCAAAGCAGCTGCGATATTGGTCTGTCTGTCCTCCGGATAGAAATCAATCAGTTCCCGGATAATGTGCAGGATATGAGTACGCCCTTTTTTAGGAGGAATAAATTTTTCAATCTTATCGGAAAAAAAGATCACACCGATTTTATCATTATTCTGGATAGCTGAAAAAGCAATCACTGCTGCAATTTCAGTGATCTGGTTTTTCTTCAGCTTGGACACGGTCCCGAAATTCCGGGACCCGCTCACATCGATCAGCAACATTACCGTCAACTCTCTTTCTTCTTCGAATACCTTTACATAAGGCCGGTTGTGACGTGCCGTCACGTTCCAGTCAATATTCCGGATATCATCCCCATACTGGTATTCCCGCACTTCACTAAAGGTCATACCTCTCCCTTTAAAAGCCGAATGATATTCTCCTGCAAAAATATTACTGGACAATCCCCGGGTTTTGATCTCAATCTTCCTGACTCGCTTTAATAATTCTGATGTTTCCATATTCCAAACCGAAAGGTTCAACAAGTTGAAAAATTCCGTATAGGAAAGCTTCTCTGCCTTCCGCCCTTTTTCTGCTAAGGCACCTCTACTGTATTCAACACTTCGTTTACAATATCCTCGCTTGTAATGTTATTGGCCTCAGCCTCATACGTCAAACCAATACGATGCCGCAATACGTCCGGACATACAGCCCGTACATCTTCCGGAATGACATATCCCCTGCGTTTGATGAAAGCAAAAGCTTTAGAAGCCTTTGCCAGACTGATACTGGCTCGCGGGGAACCTCCATAAGCAATCATATCTTTAAATTTTTCCAGACCGTTATCCTTTGGGGAACGGGTAGCGAATACAATATCTATAATATACTTTTCTATCTTCTCGTCCATATAGACATCTTTTACCACTTCACGGGCCTTGATAATGTCAGCGGGTTTTAAGATGGTGTTCGCCTGCGGAAAGTTCTTCTCCAGATTCTGCTGTACAATCAATTTTTCCTCTTCTTTTTTCGGATAGTCAATCACTACTTTCAGCATAAAACGGTCCACTTGTGCTTCCGGAAGCGGATAAGTACCTTCCTGCTCAATCGGGTTCTGGGTAGCCATTACAAGGAAAGGTTCAGGCAAAGGATAGGTCATATCGCCAATAGTCACCTGACGTTCCTGCATTGCTTCCAATAAAGCGGACTGTACTTTAGCCGGAGCCCGGTTGATTTCATCCGCCAAGATAAAATTTGCAAAAATAGGACCGTGCTTTACAACAAATTCTTCCCGTTTCTGAGAGTAAATCATCGTTCCGATTACATCGGCAGGCAAGAGATCGGGTGTAAACTGGATACGGCTGAATTTTGCATCTATAGTCGTAGCCAACGTATTAATAGCTAAAGTCTTTGCTAAGCCCGGAACCCCTTCCAGCAAAATATGACCGTCCGACAATAATCCGATCAAAAGTCCTTCCACCAAATGTTTCTGGCCTACGATCACCTTGTTCATTTCCATACCGATCATGTCCACGAACGAACTTTCCTGCTGTATACGATCATTCAACGCTTTAATATCAACAGTATTCATCATAAATTATTTTTATTATTAATTATAAACCTACAATTCCGATTTCTTTCCCCCTTCTCCCCCTCCCCATTTTATTTCGCTATCAAAATTACTTATATTTAAAGCAAATGTTAAATTCCTTGCCGTTAAAAAAAGTTAAGCCTTCGTTTAGATTTTTGTAAAAAAAATCAGAGGTAAACTTACCTCTGATTCAAGATTTTCCGTTATTCTTCCCGTTCTTCCTTCTTTTTCCGCTTAAAAGCTTTCAAATAGCCTAAAATAAATATGTAAATTGTGAATACAAAAATCAAACAACGTAAAAAAAAGTTAGGTACATCCATTCCCTGAGGAAGCATGAGATCCCGTACCAAAGAAGGAGCCATATAGACCATTAAGGCAAATAAAACAAATAACTGGGCAATGGTAAAAAAACGAACCCGTTTTTCCCGGCGGATACGCCGCGCCTTCACCTCCGGAGGTTCGCCCGAAGCTGCCATTTTAGGACGCTGGTTTTTATTAACCTTTCTTTCCGGAGTTTTATTCCGGTTGTTCCATCGCTGCCGGATTCGCATCCCGACCATGAGCATAAACACACAAAACGCAATAAATATATAAATATCCCAATTCATAATAGCTGATTAACGGCCACAAAGATAATAAAAGTGTTATAAAATCAGCACAATCTGCCCCGAGATGACAAAGCCCGGGTGACCGACAGATTGTCTTTTACAGCATCCGCCATCGCCTGCGCTTCCGTTTTTACAATTTCTTTCCTGAGCGGAAGAACAGCAGTTATCTTTTCCGCACGAACCGCCAGTTTCTCTAATTGCAGCTTTAAATCTCCATCATTTTTCATCATTTTTAAATTTTCTGCTTCAATTTTCTGCATCATAACATTCTAAGAATCTTCTAAAGCTTTATACTCATAAGCCATCTAAATATCAGCCTGAGCATTTTTAGCATTTTCTATGGCCGCTTTAGTAGCCTAGATACTTTCCTGCGGCATTCTACCATAAGCAGATACCAGAATTCCCATCGTCATAATGGCAAAAACCAGCAATGATCTGTCTTTCATTTTTTCTTTTAAACTTTATTTTTAAATGAATTACTTTCCTGTTAAAGATACCGGGTCCCCTCCGGTACGGTTAAGAAAAATAACGTACTTCTTTTCTTCAATAGCTGTTTACAGAAAAAGAAAAAATATATAGAAATCAGTAAAATCCCGGCTCAATGGTTTTCTCTCTTTATCCGGGATCCACATCACAGATCATCCGAAGTCCCCCACAGCCTTTTTCCTTCCGTAAACTTCCCAGTTCTTGTTTTAAAAATGCTTTGATCTTCGAATAAGAAGCACCCTGCTCAATTTTTACAATGATCTGCAAACGGTACATTCCTCCGATACGCCCCACTTCCGGTACTGCCGGTCCGCAAATCCGCCTGCCCAGTTGTTCCCTTAACCGGACAGCCAGAAGATTAGCCGCATTCCGCAAAATTATTACTTCTTTGTGCCGCATTTCTACCAAAATCAAACGATAGAACGGAGGATAAGCAAAAGCCTGCCTTTCTGCCAGTAACTCGGTATAGAAAGCAGCATAATCCTGAACGGATAACATTCCGTAAATGCGGTTCTGTAAATCAGCCGTCTGAATAATCACCTTTCCCCTCTCTCCTTTCCGTCCGCTGCGTCCGCTCACCTGCATTAGCATTTCATATGCCCGCTCTTCTGCTCGGAAATCCGGAAAGTTTACCATACTATCGGCATCCATTACCCCCACTAATTTGACATTTTCGAAATCCAGGCCCTTGGATACCATCTGAGTGCCGACCAATACATCCGTTTTCCCCTGCTCGAAGTCGTCAATGACCGACCGGTATTTTGTCCGGCTATTCATAGCTTCCATATCCATACGGGCAATCCGGATTCCCGGAAATAACCGGCCCACTTCTTCTTCTATTTTCTCCGTCCCCGGGGTGCGCAACCGATAATGCCCTCTTCCGCAATCTTTACAAAGCTCTTCTGTCTTTTTTATACTACCACAATACCGGCAACTCAGAAGATCCCTTTGTTTGTAATATGTCATACTCACATCACAATGATCACATTTCAGCGTCGCTCCACAAACATCACACTGCAGGTATGCAGAATATCCCCTTCTGTTCTGAAATAAAATCACCTGTTTCCCTTTTTCCAGCACCTTTTTCATCTCCTGGTACAAAAGCGGCGTAAAAGTCCCTTTCATCAACTTTTTTCTCCGGTATTCAGCCACATCAGCAAATTGTATTTCAGGCATTAATATATTCCCGTAACGGGAAGTAAGGGATACATGACCGTATTTCCCTGTCTTTACATTGAAATAGGTCTCAAAAGAAGGAGTTGCAGATCCCAGTAATACCCTAGCGTTGTGCAACTTCGCCAGCATAATGGCAGCATCCCGTCCCTGATAACGGGGAGAGGGTTCTTTCTGCTTATACGAGCCGTCGTGTTCCTCATCCACAATTATCAATCCTAAATGCTGAAAAGGCAAAAATACGGAAGAACGTACACCCAAAACAACTGGATAAGGATCAGGACCACACTGCTTTTTCCACAATTCAGCTCTCGCCTGATCGGGCATACCCGAATGGTAAATCCCGATCGTATTCCCGAATACACGCCTTAACCGTTTAATGATCTGCACCGTCAGCGCAATCTCGGGTAACATATATAATACCTGCTTTCCCCCTGCAATATATTCCTGTATTAAATGAATGTATACCTCCGTTTTTCCGGAAGAAGTAACCCCCTGCAACAAAACACACTCTTTTTCCCGGAAATAATGCTGTATTTGCTGTAAAGCTTCCTGCTGACTGACCGATAAGGTATGGCATTCTTGTTTTTCCTGAGGACCGGTGTCCAACCGGCTGACAATTTTTTCTTCCTGAACCAATATATTTTTTTCACACAAAGCTTTTATGATAGCCGCAGATCCTCCGAATTCCTTCAAAAAACGCTGTTTTTCCATCCTCTCTTCCCCCGCTTCTATCCATTTGCATATTAGTTGATATTGAACCCGGGACCGCTTTAAACCATCCAGGATTGCATTCAACTCCGATTCATTAAAAGCCCGGGCCCATCTGATCCATTTCTCTGTTTTATTCTTAAAAACATCATCAATACTTTCCCTTATCTGCAGATATCCCTTATTCAGCAAGGTTTTTACCAATCGCCATCCATTTTTAACCTTCAGGTATTTTTCCGCCTCCCGGAGAGACGTATACTCTCCCTTCTTCAGAAAGGAGACCAAAGCCCGCTCATTTTCTGTCAGACCGGCAAAATCAATGTCACTTTCTGTTAAAGTGATATCGGTAAAACTTTCCAAACGGAAAATAACAGGTAAAGCAGCCTTCAATACCTCTCCAGGCAAAGCCATATAATATTCGGAAATCCACCATAAAAAATGCAAATGAGCAGGAGAAAAAGAAATGTCCTCTTCTGCCAGATCTTCTATTATCTTTATCCGATGTCCAATAGGTTCCTCCGTATGTATCCGGCATACGACACCCGTGTATTTTTTATTTCCTACAAAAGGAATAACGACAAGCATCCCCTCCCTGAGCTTTTCCTCTAAAACTTCAGGTACAGCATAAGTAAATACTCCTTCTACGGCCAAAGGTATAATGATGTCTGCAAACTTCACAATTATTTTTTTTGATTTTCCTCAGAGATAATTTCCACAATGCTGTACAAAGCCGTAAGTATTCAGCTTTGATACAGCTTATTTTCTGTAAAAATAAGGATTTTTCCCGATATCTGAAAGTGAAGATTCCGATAAACACAACTTTCTTTCTCCAAAATCCGGAATTATTGACCCTCCCGTAAATACGGTTATACCTTAAAATAAAAACAGCCTGAATGCCCCGACTCTTTCCTTCTCCGGTAAGAGGAATACGGAAACAGTTCAGTTCACTTCAGGCAGCTTCGTCTGTCCAAAAAGAATTTAACTAACGGTTTGAGAGGATCTTTACTAAATTCAATAACTCAGGATTTAATCCTTTCGAATTTTTAATCGTCTTATTGAACGGAACATGTACAATCTCTTTATTCATAATCCCCACCATAATACTTTTCTGATCGTCCATCAAAGCATCTACTGCAGCTACTCCCAATTGACTGGCCAATACGCGGTCGAAAGCGGAAGGAGACCCTCCTCTCTGCATATGGCCCAATACAGATACCCGGATATCATATTCCGGATGAGTTTCCCCTACTTTCTGAGCGACACTATACGCACCTCCGGCTTTATCTCCCTCAGCCACAATTACGATGCCACTGGAATGTTTCGGATCATAATCCTTTTCAAGGAAATGTTCCAGATCGGTAATATCGGTATCTATTTCCGGTACCAATACAGCTTCTGCCCCGGTAGCTATCGCCACCCGCAGAGCAATAAAGCCGGCATCCCTTCCCATTACTTCCACAAAGAAAAGACGGTTATGAGCACTGGCCGTATCTTTTATTTTATCCACAGCCTCTACCGCCGTATTCACTGCCGTATCATACCCAATGGTAGAATCGGTTCCATACAGATCATTATCTATTGTCCCCGGAATACCAACTACCGGAATATCATGCTCCTGTATCAATAAACGAGCTCCCGAAAACGAACCATCCCCCCCGATCACTACCAACGCATCGATCTTGTACTCAGCTAATTTTTCAGCAGCTCTTACTCTTCCTTCCTCAGTCCTGAATTCTGCACTACGCGCCGATTTCAAAATAGTCCCCCCCCGCTGAATGATGTTACTTACATCCTGAGATCTCAAACGTTTAATATCTCCGTTAATCAACCCCTGATACCCTCCGTATATACCGTAAGCTTCACAACCATAATATATGGCCGAGCGCACCACTGCCCGTATAGCAGCATTCATTCCCGGAGCATCTCCTCCTGACGTAAGTACTCCAATTCTTTTAATTTTTCCCATAATATAAAATTTATTGCTTTTTCTTTATCGTAATATCTTCCAGATATCCTATCCCTTTTTATTTTTCCCTAAAATCCGGTCCCGGATTTCTTCCGTCACCCACAAAGGAGTCGACGTAGCTCCACTGATACCCACACTGTCAGCCCCTTCAAACATTTCTTCGGACAATTCTTCCGCACTTTCGACAAAATATGTCCTGGGATTAACTGCTTTACATACGGTATACAACTGCTTTCCGTTCGAACTCTTTTTCCCGCTTACAAAAATAATAACATCGTGCATTTTCGCAAAATTCCTCAATTGCGGAATCCGATTCGCTACTTTACGGCAAATCGTATCATATACAGTCACATTCTTTCTCCCCCTTTGCTGAATCAGTGCAGAAATAGCCCGGAACCCGTCCAGACTCTTTGTCGTCTGAGAAAAAACAACTACCGGCTTTGTAAAATCAATCTGCTTTACATCCTCCTCTGTCTCTACTACCAAAGCTTTTCCTTCTGTCTGCCCGACCAATCCAATTACTTCAGCATGCCCACGCTTTCCGTATATTACAATTTGCCCTCCCTCTCCTTTCACCGCCTCGTAAGCCTCCCGAATCCGGCGCTGTAAATGTAACACAACAGGACAGGAAGCATCTATAATCTCTACCTTATTTCTGCACGCAATCTCATAAGAAGAAGGAGGCTCCCCATGAGCCCGGAAAAGTACCCGGCAATTTGTTAATTCCGCAAATTCCGCATGTTCTATTGTCTGCAAACCCTTTTTCTGCAAACGCTCCATTTCCAGGTTATTGTGCACAATATCACCGATACAATAAAGATCCCCCTTCAGCAGTTCTTCCTCCGCCTTACGTATGGCATTTACGACACCCGTACAAAAACCTGAATTTTTATCAATCTCTACTTGCATACAAAACGATACGGATATGAAAATAATATTTCATGCTCCTCTGCCTTCCTCTCCCCTCTTTTTTTCCTCTATTTTCGATAACATCATCTGAATTTCTTCCTCAACTGTCATCTCACTGTTATCAATCAATACAGCATCTGCAGTCTTTACCAAAGGCCCTTCCGTACGATGTTCATCCAGATTATCCCGCCTTCTAACATTCTCTTCAACTTCGGCATAATTTACTTTTTCTCCCTTCTCCAAAAGCTCTTTATATCTGCGCATAGCCCTGACTTCAGGAGAAGCCGTCATAAAGAATTTCACTTCCGCAGCCGGAAATACCACACTACCAATATCCCGCCCATCCATTACAACTCCTCCCTTTCTTCCCATTTCCCGCTGCTGCTCTACCAAAAATTTACGTACAAACCCAATCCGGGCTATCAAACTCACTTTTTCCGATACCTGCATTGTCCGGATAAAAGGCTCAATGTATTCCCCGTTTAAATAGGTCTCATAACACCCGTTTTCCAGATTATATTTAAAATAGATATGCATTTCCGGAAGACAATCCTTCAACCGCTCTTCATCCACCTGTTCCCCTTCTATCAACCCCTTTCTCATTGCTGCAAGAGTGACAGCCCTGTACATGGCTCCCGTATCAATATAAATATAACCCAAACGCGAAGCAAGCAATTTTGCTACGGTACTTTTCCCCGTAGACGAATGACCGTCCACTGCGATAATCAATGCCTTAGATTTTTCCATAATCTCTGCAAAGATATAATATTTTTATATAAGTCGTTTCTCCTCATTTAGGATTAGGTTTAAAATTCATGCAAACGTTTTTCAGATAATTTTATACCTGAATTGTCGAAAAATATCTCCGTATGGAAAAATTCTTCTTTTTCTTTCTCGCACTAAAATGTTAAATTCGCAACCGCAGGAAATCATTTCCGTTTATTTAGAAGATTACTCAACAGGAATAGAATATTATTATGACAACACCTATATTACCCAATTTATCCGTCCCCCAACAGGAAAAGAATCCACTACTGGAAAATTTCAATACACCACACTCGACCCCACCTTTCGGCCGGATTCAGACAAAAGACTATCTCCCGGCCTTCGACCAGGCGATTGCCAGGGCACAGCAGGAAATCCGGCTTATTGCAGAATCTTCCGGCAAACCGGATTTTGAAAATACAATTGCGGCCCTGGATGCTACAGGCGAAAGATTGAACACGGTCAGTGCAATTTTCTTTAATCTCAACTCTGCCAATACGAATCCGGAAATGCAAAAGATAGCACAGGAAATCTCCCCAAAACTGACAGCATTCGGAAACAGTATTTATATGAACCCCCGACTCTTTGAACGGGTAAAACAAATATATGAGAAGCGGTCTGAACTCTCTCTGCCGGCAGAACAATCAACTTTATTGGATAAAACCTGGAAGTCCTTTATCAACGGAGGAGCCAATCTGAAAGGGGAAGCGAAAGAGCGGTTTAAAGAAATCACAATTGAACTCTCCAAATTAGGATTACAATTTGAAGAAAACTTATTGGCAGAAACCAATAACTTCGAACTCTTACTCACCGAAGAAAGGGATTTATCCGGTTTACCGGAGGGAGTCGTAGAAGCCGCCGCTTTAGCCGCTAAGGAAAAAGAGAAAACAGGCTGGCTTTTTACTTTGCATGCCCCTAGTTACGGACCGTTTATGAAATACGCCGATAACAGAGAACTGAGGGAAAAAATGTACCGTGCTTATAATTCCAGGAGTAATCATCCGAATGCTCATGATAACCGGGAAATCATCCGCCGTATCACAGCTCTCCGGCTAGAAAAAGCTCAAATCATGGGATATCCGACTTTTGCTGATTATGTACTCACAAACCGCATGGCCGAATCTCCTGAAGAAGTCAGCCATTTTCTGACCCAATTGTTTACGGCTTCTCACCCCTTCACTTTACAAGAGAAAAAAGAAGTGGAAGAGTTTGCCCGTTCCTTGGGTTTTAATGACGAATTACAACGCTGGGACTGGAGTTATTACTCCAATAAACTGAAACAAAAAAAATATGACCTGGACGACGAGATGCTCAAACCTTACTTTAAATTGGAAAATGTACAGAAAGGGATTTTCGATCTGGCAAATACCCTCTACGGCTTGCAATTTGAAGAAGTAAACAATATTCCCAAATATCATCCGGATATCAAAACTTTCGAAGTTTATGATCAGGATCGCTCGTTTCTGGCCGTACTCTATGTCGATTTTTTCCCCCGTGCCAGTAAAAGCGGCGGAGCATGGATGACCGAATTCCAAAATCAACATATTCAAAATGGGCAAGATATACGTCCGCAAGTTTCCCTGGTAATGAATTTTACCCGCCCGACGGAAAGCAAACCGTCCTTGCTCACATTCGATGAAGTCACTACTTTCCTGCATGAATTCGGTCATTCCCTACACGGCATGTTATCGCGGAATACTTATAATGCAACCGCCGGTACAAGTGTTTACCGGGATTTTGTAGAACTTCCCTCCCAAATCATGGAGAATTGGGCCCTGGAAAAAGAATGGCTGGACAAATGGGCCGTTCACTATGAAACCGGAGAAAAGATTCCAACCGAATATATTGAAAAAATACGACAGGCCGCTAATTTCCAGAGCGGGTACTTAACAGACCGCCAGCTAAGCTTCGGGATGGTGGACATGGCCTGGCACAGTATCACCCAGGCAGTAACAGGTTCCATCACAGATTTTGAAAGAAAAGCAATGCAAGCCACCGAAATTTTTCCACCTGTCGAAGGGACTTGTTTTTCCACTACTTTTGCACATATTTTCGGAGGAGGATACGCAGCCGGTTATTATAGTTATAAATGGGCGGAAGTACTGGATGCCGATGCTTTCTCTGTCTTCCAGGAAAACGGCATTTTCGACCCGGTAACCGCCAAATCCTTCCGGGAAAATATCCTTGAAAAAGGAGGCTCTGAACACCCGGTGACCCTATACATCCGTTTTCGCGGCCATAAGCCTACTGTAGATGCTTTACTCAAAAGAAACGGACTGCAATGAGAGAGATTCCCGGGACCGGCATAAAGCGGCGTCCCGGCTTTTGGTATATTTTGTATGTTTTTACAAAATATATCGGATTTATTAAATCCATATTTCCGGTTCCCGGCGGACACTGAATTTTTCGAATAACATAGCCGTATAAGGCGTATCAAAAACACGGGCTTCCACCGGGCATTCTTTTACGCAAGCACAACACTTGATACATAATTCCGCTTTACTCCGGGGGAGCTCTCCTTCAATGGCCGCCGTCGGACATACTTTCACACATATACCGCAACGGATGCAAAGTTCTTCCCGGGTGACGGGAGCCTGAAGGGTAGCGGCACCTTTTTCCTTGTAAGGGAAATTCCCCGGTAATTTTACTGTTTCTGCCTCTTCCAGCCGATTAATACGTTCCAATTTTTCTTTTATCCGCTTTCCAAATGCCAAAGCTTTCGATTTATCCGTTACATCCGGACGTCCGGCTGCCACAGGCATTTTCCTCCGGCTATACGAATGTTCACCGATAAAAGCCGCTCCTGCAACGGAAACGAAACCGGCTTTCAGCATATAATCGGATAATTCCCGTAAAGCATCTTCAAAATCCCGGTTTCCATATACCACAACCGGAACAACAGCCGACGTTTCCCCCTTGATATGCCTCAACCGCTCGACTGCTGTCTCCGCTACCCGCCCACCGTATACCGGTACCCCGATAATCACCAAAGCCTCCTTTATTTGAACCGGCTTCTCCGGAATTGAATAGGTCAGGTCGATCTCCTCTGTCACTTCAGCCCCGTACCCTTCGGCAATAGCCCGAACTACCTTTTTGGAAGTATGGGTAGGCGAAAAATAAACCGTATATATTTTCCGATATTTCATTTTTAATTCTGTTTATTCCTGTGAAATTATAAACAAAAGTAAATAAAAAACAATAAAATTTGTAAATTTGTCACATATTAGATTACCTGAAACAAGAGTATGCATAAAAAAGCCGGCCTTAAATTACTGTTATCCTATTCTGTTCCAGCAGCAATCAGCATGATGGTAGCCGCTTTTTGCAATATCACGGACCGATGGTTTATCGGCGAAAACGAAGGTATTTCTGCACTGGCAGGTTTGTCCTTAACCTTGCCCCTGATGGTGCTCCTTACTGCCATCGGCTCTATTGTAGGAACAGGTGGCGCCATTTTATTGGCAGGATGCCTTCGGAGAAAAGAGAGGCAGGTTGCCGAAAAAATATTGGGTAATACATTTTCCCTTACTTTATTGATTTCATTGTTGATCATTTTTATATTATCCGGTTTTCAAAAAGAAATTATCTTTCTGTTTGGGGGCCGTACTGAAACTCTCCCCTATGCTATCCGTTACCTGAATATCATTATTCCCGGAAGTATATTTTTAAACCTGACGGCAGGTCTTACCAATTGTATGCGGGTTTGCGGATTTGCCCGGAAAGCCACCCGTATCATTTTTTCCGGTATACTGCTCAACATTATTTTCGATTATTATTTTATCTCTGTTCTGCAGATGGGCATCGAAGGAAGCGCCATAGCTACCGTTTTATCAATGGGAATCTGCGCTATACTTATTTTCATCCATTTTCTTACCCCATCCAATCCGGTCGCTTTACGAAAAATATATTTCAAACCGGAAGGACGGCAAACCCTTAAAATCATACTGACCGGTATGACTCCATTTTTTATGAATCTGACAATCTGCACCGTCAGTATTATTATGAATAATTATCTTGTGATTTACGGAGGCACAATCGCTATCGCCGCTTACGGTATTATCAGCAGTTATACAATATTAATTATGATGACGATCTCCGGCATTTGCCAAGGAATGCAGATTCTGATCCGCAATTATTCAGGAATCGACAAAGTCCGGTTATTCCGGCTGGCCGTATATACAGGAGCCGGCATTAGCTGTACAGGCTTTATTTTCGGCGAATTTTTTACAGATCATTTTATCACTCCTTTTACTTTATCTCCAGGACTTATCCATATCACTAAAACCGGACTGCATATCGTATTCTGTACTCTTCCTATTCTGGGTTTCCAGTTGATTGTCGCCAGTTTTTTCCAATCCATCGACAAAACCCGCAAGGCTTTGTTTATCAATATGTCCCGTCAATTTGTCTTCCTGATCCCTTCCCTTTTTATTTTCTCCGGACTTTGGGGATTAAACGGGATCTGGATAGCTGTGCCTTTTTCCGACCTGCTTTCCACCTTCATTACCACTTTATTTATGAAACGGGAAAAAAATCACTTCAGCAGGGTAGAAGCTATTCCGAATTCCTGAACTTCCTTCTTCTTTCTAGTTGCATAATAGAAGGTATAAAAAACGATATTATTCCTAAACCTAAAATCAAAACTCCTCCGAGTATAAAAGACCGGCTTATCCCTATACTGTCGGCAATAAAACCCGTGGCCAGCAAACCCAACATAGAAGGTAATAAACTCAGACTTCCGAAAAGAGAAAATACTCTTCCTAAAGCAGAAGAAGGAATATGCGTCTGTAAAAGGGCCGTAAAAGGACTGTTATAAAAAGGAGCAGATATTCCCCCTATAGCCGTCAAAATTACAAATACGGCAAAATCTTCCGGCGGTAAGCATCCCGATAACAGCATATAAAGTCCCAACACCAGGTAAGAAATATTGATTAGAATCACTTTACGGGTTTTTATTTTCCAAATGCCTAATATTACTCCTCCGAGCAGCATCCCGCTCCCCCAAACAATTTCGACTAAACTCATCTGATAGGTATTCCCTCCGAAATGATTCACAGTCATCAAAGGGAAAAGGGTGGCAACGGGCATTAAGATAAAAGTAACCATAACGGATATCCCCATTAGTTCTCCTAATCCTTTATGCTGCCTCACCTCCTGTACGCCTGCCTTCATCTCCCGCAACACACTTTTTTTGACAATTTTATCCGTGACAACAGGATCCGGAATGACTACAAATAATAAAGCGGTACAGGCAATCAAAGCCCCTGCTACATCCAGTAACATCACGACTGTCATGTTGAAAGAAGTAATAAATAAAGCTCCCAAAGCCGGACCGGCAATACTACACACAGATTGTATCGCTTGATTTACTCCGGAAATACGCATCAATTCCGTCTCCGGAGCCAACAAAGGGATAGCAGCCTGCATAGCCGGGGAATGGAAAGCACTTCCCACACTTCTCAAGGCCAACAATAAATAAATATACCCTAACTCTGCCTTTCCCGCATAAAACAGTATTCCTAAAATCAAAGAACACAATGCCACAAACATATCTGCAGCTATCATGGTACGTTTACGCTTCCAACGGTCCACATATACCCCCGCAACAGGCCCTAATATTGCCTGAGGCAATAAAGTCGCCATGACAGCCAAAGACAAGACTTCTGCACTCCGGGTCTCCACACTGATCCAGAACACAACCGCATACCCGACAATGGCACTACTCAAAATAGAAAACAATTGTCCCGACCAAATGATAGCAAATTTTCTCTTCCAATTCTCCATAGTAAAAACAATCTGATCAGAGGATTCAAACGAACCCTTCAGCTTAATATATTCCTTCTGTACTTAAAAACAATACGAAAAATTTTCGGATAGTATTTCTGAAAAGACACAAAACTTCCTCCCTCAATGATTCAAATCAATCTTTTTTCAAAAAAACCGATTCATTCCAGGCAAGTATTATTCGATTATTCTCATCCTCTTCTCGTGCTCGGAAGGCAAAATTATAAAAATTCCGGAGATTTGGTAATTTTTTAATCAATAATACCCGGAAAACCATAAGGATAAGTAACAATAATTTATAAATATACATATTTCCTCCTCCGGAAGACTGAGGAAAGAAAGCATTAAAAAACCAGTTAACGGATTTCTCTTCCATTAACTGATTTTAGCAGTTTGTTTTTATATTTTTATTTAAAAATCCGCATCCGGTCTTCTAATGGCCGATTATCTTTTTTGCCGGGGACAATAAGGGGAGTTCCAAAAGGCATCTGAGCGATTAACCGCCAATGCTCCGGGAGTTTCCATTCAGCCTGTACAGCTCTGTCTATTAATGGATTGTAATGTTGTAAAGAAGCCCCGAACCCGGCATCTTCCAATAAAGCCCATACCGACAATTGATGCATAGCGGAAGTATGCTCCGACCATTCCGGAAATTTATCCTGATACAAAGGAAATGCTTTCTGTAAACTTTCCACAACAGTTTGGTCTTCATAAAAAAGTATGGTTCCGTAACCGGCTAAAAAAGATTTATTGATCTTCATTTCTGTGGCTTCAAAAGCCGCTTCTGAGATAATTTTTTTAAGCGTTTCCTTTACCAGATTCCAAAATTTCCGATGCTGTTCTCCCAATAATAAAACCAATCGAGAAGATTGTGAATTAAAAGCCGAAGGCGTATGGGCAACAGTAAACCGGACAATTTCTTCTATTTGTTCGTCTGGAATAGGCGACTGATTACTGAGGGCATAATAACTTCTTCTATGCTTCAGAGCCTCTTTTAAATTTCTTTCCATATATTATTGTTTTAGCTTGTCTGTTTTTTACTTTCCATTCCCTCTTACAACCATTTCATTTTAAAGTACGCATTCTGCCGATCCTGCCGGCTTTATAAATGTTTTCTATTTATTCCCCAAAGATATTATTTATATACGTCTTTAAAAAAAAGAAGTTAACCCCGGGGACGGGGGAAGGTGCTATATCCTCCTCCCATCTCAACCCGACACCACTTGAAATTTAAATTTATTTTTCATAAATTTGATATGTGTCTAAATTTCATCTACATGTCCAGGCAAGCCCGTCAACTGTCAATTACTGCTATCTACCATGTTATTCTGCGTGGTATAGACCGGATGATGATTTTTCACGAGGAAGATGACTATCAGATGTTCCTGAACCTGCTAAGATTGGAGATCTGTAAAACCTTCGAAATATACTGCTATTGCCTGATGAGTAATCATGTACATCTGATTGTAAAAAGTGACACACTTAGTGTACATATACGTCACATTGCTTCGATTTATGCTATGTGGTTTAACCATAAACACAAACGATGTGGTTATCTTTTTCAAGATCGTTTCCGAAGCGAACCCGTCGAGGAGGAAGGATATTTATTACGATGTTTCCGGTATATTCTGAAAAATCCGGTTAAAGCAGGATTATGTAAAAAAGCCATTAGCTATAAATGGAGCAGTTATAAAATGTATTTTAATAAGGATAATTCTTTTGTCTCTACAAGTTTCCTGTCCCTCTTTTTCGATACAGAAAAAGATTTTCAAGTTTATATAGAGGAAGAAGATGAAGAAGAATATATGGATATCTATCAAAATGAGCAATTATCCGATAATGAAGTACGGGAATTATTAATGAAACTATTACGAGGGAAAAAATTGACGGATTTTTCTCAACCGGAACAAAAACAAATACTTAAAGAAATTAAACAAAATGCCGGTATCAGAAAGAAACAACTTGCCCGGATAACGGGAATAGGCCTGAATATTATCCGGCGGTTGTGAAATAGCACCTTCCCCCGTCCCCGGGTGTTAAATTAATATTTATCTTTGCCTTGTGTTTCACAAAAGAGCAAGGAGATGAATCTGATTTTTATCGTATTACCGATCCTGACTTTACTGATGTTTGAGCTCGGTTTGGAGCTCAATATTCAGGATTTTACTTTATTCCGCCATCGTCCCCGTCCGGTAATTGCGGGACTTATCGGACAGATTGTACTTTTACCTCTCCTGGCCATTTTACTGGGTTTGCTTTTTCAACTGAATGCTCTCTTTTTTATCGGGCTTGTTCTTATAGCTTGCTCTCCCGGCGGGAGTTCATCTAATATTTTTTCCCTGCTTGCTAAAGGAGATGTTGCCCTTTCCGTCAGTCTGACAGCTCTTAGCAGTATTATCACCCTCTTTACCATTCCCCTTATTTTAAGTTGGACAACACAATTAACCGACGCCCGGGCCGATATTTTGATAAAACTTCCCCTAGGTGCTTTGATTATACAGAATCTAATCCTAACATTGCTGCCGATTGCTTTAGGCCTATTATTTAAAGCTAAATTTCCGGAAAAAGCAGAAAGAATAAAGCAGAAATTGCACAAAATTTCCTTTCCTGCTCTTCTGCTGTTAGCAGCTATCTTTTTCATTCAACATCACAAAACGATCGCTGCTCACATCGGTCAATTGGGAATCTGTATTTTTATGTTGATTGTATTAGCTATGTTTTCAGGAGTCCTTCTATCCCGCTTTCTGCATTTACAAGGAAAGGAAAAACGAACCATAGTGATTGAAATCGGGATGCAAAATGCAGCCCAAGGGATAGCTATTGCCAGTAGTCCTTTAATTTTTAACAACAGTATTATTGCTATTCCCTCTATTGTTTATGCCCTTTTTATGAATCTGATTTTGCTAACCTATATTAAAACCATAAGGAAATAAAAATTGTATTGAAAAAATCCAGGGGTCATTCCTCTTCTAAATAACCGAACTTCCCCGCACTCCAATCTTGATAAGCCTGTACAATTTCTTCTTTCGTATTCATCAAAAAAGGTCCATAAGCCATAATCGGTTCCCGGATCGGTTCACCACTCAGTAACAATAATAAGCAATCCTCCCGGGCTTCTAATGCAATTTCTACCCCTTTATTTCTGAACAATACAAACCGGTCGGTTTCTGCGGTTTGTTCTCCGTTTATGCAGACTTCTCCTTCCAAAACAAGTAAGCCGGTATTGTAGTGTTCCGGTAAACTCAATACAAGTGTTGTTCCGGAAACAAGCCGGATATTATACATTTCGATGGGGGTAAAAGTATGGGCAATCCCTTTCACACCTTCAAACTCACCGGCAATTACCTCGATACGTCCTTGTCCTTCAGGCAAACTGTAAACGGGTATCTGATCGTGAGAAATACTCTGGTAACCGGGAGGACTCATTTTATCTTTTGCCGGTAAATTAACCCAAAGTTGCACGACCTGGAAAGTACCGCCTTGACGGCTGAATTTTTTTTCATGGTATTCTTTATGCAATACGCCGGCTCCTGCTGTCATCCATTGTATATCTCCGGCTCCGATCACCCCTTTGTGCCCATAACTATCCTGATGAGCCACTTTTCCCTGGTAAACCAAAGTCACGGTTTCGAATCCCCGATGCGGATGCACGCCTACTCCCCGGGGATCTTTACGGGGGCTGAATTCTATTTTTGCATTATAATCCAGCAAATAAAAAGGACTCATCCGGTTAGGAGCCAGATGATAACCGGAAGGAAAAAAATTGTGCACCCGGAACCCGTCTCCCACCATATGAGAGGGAGGAGGCAGCAATATCTGTTGTATCTCTTTTGTCTTCATTTTCTTACTTTTCTACATTAACGTCCAGACCTTTAAAAGGTTTTGTACTACAAGAAATTTGTTCAGATACATACTGTTCCGATTAACGATTTCTAAACATTTGAACTTTTAATTAGCAGAATAAATCTCCACAATTCTTATCTTTGTATATAAACCCATAAAGTACAGATCTATGAACTTTTTAGAACTCGTTAAAACAAGACATTCGGTAAGAGCTTATAAAGACCGGCCGATCGAAAAAGAAAAAGTAGAGTATATTTTGGAATGTGCCCGTCTAGCTCCGTCAGCTGTGAATTTCCAGCCCTGGCAGTTATTATTGGTCAAAAGCGCTACAGGGAAAAAGGATCTCCAGCAATGCTATTCCCGGGAATGGCTAAGCACAGCTCCCCTTTGTATCCTTGTCTGTACCGATCTTTCCCAATCCTGGAAGCGTTCGGCTGACGGTAAAGATCACGGAGATATTGATGCGGCCATCCTTGCGGAACACATCTGTCTGGCAGCAACGGAACAAGGATTAGGGAGTTGCTGGGTATGCAATTTCGACGTAAATAAATGCAAAAAGTTATTCGGTTTACCGGATTCTTTGCAACCAGTCGTCATTCTTCCTCTTGGTTATTCCGATTCCGGAAATATCCCCGGAACTTCCCGGAAAAATTTAAGGGAAATTATACGGGAAGTCTGATCCCAAAGAGATCTTTCCGGAATGGATTGGAAAACTTCCGTTTCCTTTTCTCTCCTCAGCCGGCCGGCATGGCTGATGGATGGAACAAAAGCCTGAGAATCCCTTTCTGCCGCTATAACTTCCATTCATCAGCACACAATAGATAAATACGGTCCCATTTCACAAATACAATCCTTCTGTATACAGTCATTTCTTCCCTTATATCAAACTTTCAGCCGTAGGATTTTCCAGGTGATGCCGATAATTTTCCATTACCTTGTCCGGATGGCGGTTTGCATAACAATATTTACATAAATGAGGGCATGTATTATACTCTCCAACCGACTGGGCAGGGATACAGTAACAGAGGGGACGTTGTCCCTTGTCCCGCAGGGCAGTTCCTGAAATCGCAGGTGTAAAATCACCGAACAAGCCGGATGGCTGCTGCCCTCCTCCTATAACCTTCATCAATTGCTTATCTTCCGGAAAAATCCGGCGGATCAATCCATCATCTATACACTTATTCGGTACTATTCCGTAGGATTCTAAATGGATGGCCTCCGCACAAGTTGCTAACTCATATCCCCACGACCGGTTTAAAGATTGCAAACCCGCAGCCCATTCTATCATTTCCGGTTCGGAAAATTCCCGGAAAGCGATTCCGCTACGAAGTAAACGGGCGGAAACATGACGGTAGCGGGCAATATCGGCATAACTGAAAACCATTTTCCGGGTATATTCATTCAATTGATTTCCGATATACTCCGCCCTTTTCAATAAATCGTCAACATCCAGTTGATCCGTTAAAAACAGAGGATCATACCGCCAGATTATTCTTTCTTTTCCCAAACGGGCAGAAAGAGAACGAAAACTTTGGATTCGTTTTTCCAAAACGTCCAGGTGAGGCTCTAAGGCCTCCTTTTCATAATCATTTAAAGTAAAATGAAGGTAACAATGAATTCCCTCTTCTTCCAGAAAATCCAACCACGGCAAAAGTGGTACCGGATTTTTAGAAAAGAAAACAATCAGCCGCACCGCTTCAAAAGAGATATAAGATTTATGACGATTATAGGGATTATACCACACAAAATACCCTTCCTGTAACCGGTTAAAAAACCAATCAGCATAAAAAGCCGGAATATCTGTCGACCGGCTGACAGATAAAATAACCGGAGCCAAAGCCTTTACCCATTCCCCTTCTTTTGTCCGGAGAAGTACTTCTCTGTGTTTCATTTTCTACCGTCCGTTTCCCACAGCTTCATAAAGGCGTTGCAATTCCGGTACAGAAAAAGAAGTAGCAGGTTGAATTTGATCGTTTGCGATCTGTTTCAGGCGTTCTTTTAATTTGCTGAGGGCAAACTGCAATATTTTATTGTGATCAAAAGCCAAAGGAGGCAATTCGTCTATTCTGAACCAGCTTACGACAGCGGCGTCATCAGCAGCTTCCGGAGAGAAATCCTGTATTTTCACCAAAGAATAAAAAGCGACGGTAACGACTCTTCCGCGGGGATCCCGGTCTACCGCTGAAAACGTACGGATTTGATCCATAAAAGACGGCAGAATGCCTGTCTCCTCCCTTAATTCCCGGAATGCACACTCTTCAATTGTCTCCTCCATCTCCATAAATCCGCCCGGAAAAGCCCAGTATCCTTTAAAAGGATCATTTTTCCTCTGTATCAATAACAGACTCAGGTCGGCACCATCAAAACCAAATACCACACAATCTGCTGTCAATGCAGGACGCGGATATTTATAACAATACTGCTTCTCTATCATTTCACGTCATTTTTAAAATTGAAACTTTTATCCTTTTTCTTCCTCAAGTAAACCCCGATAAAGACGTTCATCTTCCCTTCCAAAACAAGCCACAATTACTTTTTCAAACCCCGGATTTGAATCCAGAAAAGTCCTGATCTCCTTCAAAGCAATCCGTGCAGCAGCCTCTTTCGGATAACCGTATACCCCTGTACTAATACAAGGAAAAGCTATCGTCTTCAGCCCATACTCTACAGCCAAACGCAAACTATTCCGATAACAGGAAGCCAATAATTCCGGTTCCCCTTGTCTTCCATTCCGATATACAGGACCTACCGTATGAATCACATAAGAGGCCGGTAGACGATACCCTTTTGTAATCTTCGCTTCCCCCGTATTACAACCGTGCAATTTCCGGCATTCTTCCAGCAATTCCGGTCCGGCAGCCCTGTGAATAGCTCCGTCTACACCGCCTCCGCCAAGCAGCGTTTTATTGGCAGCATTTACGATGGCATCGGCTTTTATCGTTGTAATATCTTTTTGAATAACTTCTAAACGTCCCATACATTTTACTTTTTAAGAAATGAACCGATGGAATTTCTACAAATATAAGAAACTCATTTTAGGAAACCAACGGAAAAGGAAGTTCTTTCTTTGTAAAGAAAAACAAACAAATCCTTCGGCAAGCACCTGCAGAAGTCAGGTAATTCTTCCGTTTTCCCTCTCTGTTCAACCCTTACTACCTGCCCAGTCTCAAAAATCTAAAAAACCGATCTTTGTCAACTTATTCATTTAACAAAAGACAAAAACTTCTCCGGGACAAACAAATTAAAATGTTAACTACAATTTTTGTTATTCAAAAAACATTTCTTCCGTTTGGAAAACAGATGCTGCCCTATAAATCAGACACTTTAATTTAGCCGTGTAGATCTACAAAAACAAATACGGGCAGTCTCCGAAAAGCCTTAGAAAGAGTAGGAAAATTAATAAATACAAATTATGTATCAGATCAAATCCAGTCTACAGGACCCAACTAAAGTAAAAGTATTGATGAGTTTTGGAGCCGTTAACGGAGGTTTCGAACTTGCATGGGACATTCACAATGAAATAGAAAAAAAATTAGGAAAAAATTCTGTTTATTTAGATGCAATCTCTCTGAAAGACACGGCCGGAACTGAATACAATTGGGATAGTAACCTGGGCATATACAAAATGTCTAATCCCGATTGGCATACATTTTACGAAAAAGCGATGAAAAATTCCGTTTGCATGATTTTTTTAATCACAAATGTCTGGTTGAAATCCTTTTATTGTTGGCATGAATACGAAATGTTAAAAAAACAAATTATAGATCCCATCCGGCCCATTATCAAACCTATTTTTATTTTATTTCCGGAAGCTATTGAAACCATTAATACAAAAGAAATTATAACAGTCCGCAATCCGGATAAATCATCCGAAAGAATAATCAAGGTCGACGAATACTGTGAAGATTTGGGAAAATTTTTCAACTTCTATGATAACAAGGATCATTTTGAAGTCGTCAATTCTCGTCTTTCTGCCCCCGGGCGTGTCACTGTAGAAAGGGAAACATACAGTTATAATTACCAATACACTCTGACCGAAAGCGAAATGGACCGTCTGAAAATTGCAGTCGTTTCCAGCACCCGGTGACGGAAGTAAGGGTTTATTTGAACAAAAAAACAGAATTCATTCCCAGGGAATTAAAAAGGAAAAAATTAACCATTAAATTAGAATAAAAATGATTTTATCCATACAACATGGGGAAGTAGATCTGAGAAACCCCGAAAAGGAATGTCACGAAACAGTTTTTGACTACTGTGTAAGCAGGTATAAAAAACTAGGCCAGACTATCCCACGGGCGGAAAATCACGACGAACGGGTAAATATACTTTGGAAAGCAGTAGCGGGCCAAAACAGATTGACCCCTCAAAATTTAAACACTGTGCAACCCGGGTATATTATCGGTTTTTTTAAAGCGGACGGAAACTGCTATCATTCCATGATCGCCCTGGACCAGGATATCTGGGTCGGTACCAATAATTACCAAACGTTTGATATCGATCAATTGGCCGTTGTCTTTTACGACATACCGGATTTTACAGAAAAAGGACAAAGACGTGTATCTCTTTCCAACGACTCAAAAATTAAAAATATATATTGCGGAGCGCATTGGGATAAAGACAAAAATACATGGAAAAGTCCTTATGAAGAATATATCGTAAGGTATCGGGATATTATCACTATGCCAATTACCAATTGCGATATTTGTTCTTATAAATAACTTATTACTGACAACAATCTATAAAAAATAATACTCCCCAAAACGGATTATTCTTTTTCAGAAAGTTGTTACCGGAGAAGTGAAACGGCCAAGACAAGGAAATCCACTTGTCGTTGCCGGGAATACTTCTCCGGTTTTATTGCTTTATCCTATTTACTTTTCTTATTATAATCGTTATAAATGGGCAGCTAGTATTTCCTCAAATCCGGAATATCTTCCCATTCTGTTTTCTTTCTCAAAAAGGTAATTCATTTATAAATTTCACAGCAAACATTAGTTTACATTATTGAATATATCCTATAAATACATTAAACTAATATTTTTTTTGTAAATCATACATTCAAAAGAAATTTTCGGTGTTCCTAAAACAAATTCGTCTTTATAAGTGCGCTTCTCCTTGATTTGTATTTACATAACATACTCCTATGAAAAAGAAACAGTGTCTGATCATTATACTGCCTCCCCATTTGGCTGAATTACCCATACAAATCATCAGAGGTTCAGGTTTTAAAGAACTCATTTGTGGTATACAATCTTCAGAAAACAATTTAAATTATTCCAATCAAACAGATTCTAAATATGTTTTTGTATGGCATCAGAATGATTATCTCAAACTGACACCGGACGAAATTTTATGGATTGAAGCTGACGGAAGTTACAGCAAATTACATTTGACGAACAACAGGAATATGGTTTTATCCTTCCATTTGGCCATAATTGAAAAAGAATTGCCTGTTTCCGATTTTATACGTATTCACCGTTCTTACATAGTAAATCTGAAACATGTGGTTTCCCTGATAGGAAACAGTTTGAGCATCAACGGAAAATTATTGACAATCGGGAGAGAGTATCGTGAACATCTTCTGGAACGTTTCATTTTTCTAGGAGTGCGCAGAAGGCCCCAATAAACTTGTAAATGGAAACATCAGGTCGTTTGTAAAAGATTTGAGTCCTTCAAACAACGGATTATGAAACCTTTTTTATATGCACCATTTTTACCTCTGTAAACATACAAAATAACCAGAGTATTAACTTAAAAATTTACAAGTATGCCTATTGATTCATCTCCGTCGCAAATTGCGACCAGTGCATTACAATCGTTACCTTTTGGTAATATTATCGGAGGACCGCTCAAAGCGTGTATAGAAGCCCAAGCTATGGCTGCTAAAACCTCCTGGAATTTTATTCAGGAAGTTGGTCTTAACATTGATCCTAAAACGAGAGAGAAAAAAGCTGTTACAGTTTCGTTCCAATTTGTCAAAGATGGCCGGGTTGCTCAACTCAACATTCCATTATTGACAATTGTTCCGATCCCTTACATTGCGATCCAGTCCATCGACATCAGTTTTAAAGCCAATATTAATGCATCGGCTTCAAATTCGAAAGTAGAAAATGAAAGCACTTCCATTGATGCCGGTTTGGCAGGATCGACTTCCCTCAATTTAGGCCTTTTCAAAATAAATGCCGATTTCCATGCCAATTATTCGAGTAAAAAGGATTCTACTGCCACGCAAGATTCAAAGTATAGTGTAGAATATACCATGGATGTAGCCGTAAAAGCCGGTCAGGACAGTATGCCTGCGGGGCTGGCCAAAGTGCTCGAACTTCTCGGGAACAGTCTGGATGTCTGTGATCCATCCGGGACTTTGGATGTAAATTCTCTTGAATTCAAGGGAACACCCGGAGAAAAAGCTATGCTGATCGCAACCTATAAAAACCGGGAAGGAGTATTTGAACCGGCCAAGATTCAAATCCCCGGACAAAAGGGTACGGTTGACGGAGACAATATGATCTTCCAGCTTGCCATTGAGGAAGGCAAAACGACTTCGTATATGGTCGGTGTATCCGGCATCGACAAAAAAGTCATTGTCAAAACAATTGATACCTATACGGATCAGAAAAACCGGGAATTAGCGCGTATCGAGAGGGAAGAGAAAGACAAAAAGCGGTTAGATGCAATGCAGGAAGCCATTACAACCCGCCGTAATGAGATCGATGCTCAGCACAGCCAAGAGTTAAAAGCTTCGCAGGACAGGGTTCGTCAATTAGAAGAACAACAAAAAGAGGAAGAAAAAAATAAAAAATAGCAACCTCACCACATTAAATGTAATAATTTGATTAATCAGTAAGTCTATGGCCCAGTTAAGCAAAATTTTAGGTTCGATTCTCCGCGATATGGTATCGGCTCAGCACAAAGCTAATATGTATGCACTTAAACTCTCCAATACTTATCGCAACCAGAATCAGGCAACCACACTAAGGCCTCCTGCGGTGTATCTGGGGGAAGTGGAATTAATACTTCATTGCGGTTTTACCGGAGAATCTGTCTCAGGAGAAGACTATGAGATAGACCATACGGCAGTGCTCCGGACGATAAAAGAATTATCGTCACAGTTATCCGAAGTGATTGTATCCGGCATTCTTTCGACTATCACTCAGAATGCCGCTCATGAAAATAAAGAAGAAGGTCCCATTGCCAGATTAAACCGGGAAAAAAAAGTGCGTCAAAATTTCATTACTTATCTGGGTCGTAAACTTACTCTTCACTTACAAAGACATAGGGCAGAATTCATTGCCCCGGACGGTTCTATCGATGCAGATACATTATTGGAAAACATTTTATTCATAAGTGATGGAGAATTTCTTTCTCATTCGGACCTGGAAGATCTTTTTTCAAGCGATACGACAGGACAGTTACGCTCCAAGGTACAAATCAATCTGAACACAGACATAAAAATGATTTTGCCCCGCTTACTGAAAGAAGTCAACCTGAAACGTCAGAGCAAATATTCTTCCATGGAAGTAATCGTTTCTTCAGAAGAACTTTCTAAACTCCCGGATGAATGCATACAGACATTCCGGTTAAAGATTTCTTCCCGGGATCTCCCGTCAGAAACAGAAGAAGAATAGTTTTTTATCATCTAATTAAAAGCAATGAACCATGAGTAAGAATAAAAAGGAACGGGTAAGCAGTCAAGTAATGGAACTGAAAGAACTAATTGCCGGTCCTCTGCTGGCAACAATCGATGCTGACTCACTTTCTGCACAGCGCTATCTGGATTATCTGTTTAAAATAACGTTCGAATCGTATGACCCGGTCTCCGGAAAAGTAGGGGCATTACGTATGCTGACGTTTAATTATACAGGCCATGATATAAACGGAAACCGCAAACAGTCCGTCAGTATTCCTTTACTGACCCTTGTCCCCTTACCCTTATTACAAGTACAGGAAGCCGACTTCGATTTCGACATTCAGGTATTGGATGCATTCAGTAAACAACAACAGTCGTCCTTTTCCTTTAAAGATGGACAGGCCAGTGAACCTGATGTTTCCAAGAAAGAAGATACCCGTTTACGGGTCACTTTGGCTCCGGTTTCCGGTTCTCACGGATCCAAATCGGAAAACCGCCAGAGCAGCCTTACAGCCAATATGAAAATACATGTGAAAATGAGACAGTCAGACATGCCTGGAGGCTTGTCTGCTTTGCTCAACAAAGCAGTTAACAATATGGTAACGGACATATCCCAACCTCCTGAAAAAGCAATCCCTTTTCAGGAGAATGGTGAAGATCAGGGGGAAACAGAAGAACGGGATAATTCACAAATACAGAAAGAAGTAGAAAAAGAATAATAAAACAAATCATGCAAACAGAAAAAATGAATGGAATGGAATGTCCCGGATGTGCGGGCTTCATTCCGATAGATATCAGGCAATTGTTATACGAGGGGGCAATCGTATGCCCTCATTGTAACCTCCGTCTGACCGTTAATCGTCCGCAATCACAAGCGGCACTAAAAGCCCTGAAAAAAGTGGACGAAGCAGTAAAATGTGTCGAAAAATCCAGTCACTTTAATCGTTAAAAAAAATCATTATGAAACAAATTTTATCTGTTTTGTTGTGTCTTTTCTTAGGTATAGCCTGTATGAACACAACATGTAGCAATACTTCCGGAATAAAAACAAGAGAAGAAACAAAATCCTCCGTTGAGGACAAAGAGGCAATTGAAATAGAAAAAGCTGCCCGGGATATCCTTCAGGAATTATCTTATGGGAAACCGAAAGGTTCAACCGTATTTTATAAAAATGTTAAAAATAACATTGCAGCTTTGGTATTTGTACACCAAATGATTTTGCTGCATACGAAAAATTTTTTACTTGTCGACGAACAAACAAACAGCTATAAGTATGAATCAAAATTAGTGAAAGTTTATTATACAGAGAATCCGGAACATTTAAAAGATATCGCTAAAGTGAGCATCATTTTCAATAACAGTAAACAAAGTTACACCTTAATTTTTAGGAAATCCAATGTTCTTGATACGGTTGATTAAAAAACTTGCCGGCCTTATTTTTCCGGCTTTCGCCTCAGAACAGAAACAGGACTGCATACAGCCAAACGCCACAGAGACAGTATTTCTGCAAAAATGGAGTAAAAGGCTGGAGGAATATATGGTCCGTCAAGTTGCTGCTGATATGAAAATAAGAAAGCAAGAAGGAAAAAATAAATGGATTGTTCATGCCAAAAAAAATCTGGATGCCTACCTGCTTTTCAACGCAATACGGCCTACAGACAATACAAGCGTGAGAAATACAGCAAAATACCTCATCACTTCCTCCCCGGTATCTGAAGGAAAATGTTTTCTGAAACTCATTGAATGCAAATATCCTTTCAGGACAAAAATAGGGACAACAATGAAAAACGAAATTTTGTTCGCCCGTCTCTGTATAGAAACTTCCAACGGAACATCCGGGGAATTCAAAGTGGATTTTTATAAAGAAACAGAATAAAATATCAAATTCAGATAAGAAAATTCTTTCGTTTACATGGATGTAAAACCATCATTACTCAGTTAAATCACTCTAATATAAATGATTAAAATTATTTATTATGGCAGATGTAAAGTTATTAGTACCTTTTATTCTCCGTTGGGAAGGAGGATTCGTCAATGACCCAAACGATTTGGGAGGAGCAACCAACAGGGGGGTGACTTTTGCTACTTATGAAAAATATTGTCAAAAAAAAGCCCTTCCCCAGCCCAGTTTAACCGATTTAAAACAACTTACACAAGAAAAATGGTTTGAAATCATGAAAAGTATGTATTGGGACAGATGGAGAGGTGATGAAATAAAAAACCAGCCGGTCGCCAATATTCTGGTGGATTGGGTCTGGACCTCCGGAGTATATGGTATTCGTATTCCACAGAAAATTTTAGGGGTTACCGCTGACGGCATTGTCGGTAGCCGTACCATAACGGCTCTAAACACCTATTATTCTGCAGCGGAACTCTTTGGCCGGTTCAAACAAGCACGTTTGGACTATATTGACGCTATTTGTGAGAAACGTCCGGAAAATACTAAATTTCTGAAAGGATGGAAAAACCGGATTAATGCTCTTATTTTTTCAAGTTGAACTCTAATTTTTCTTTTCCAAAAGAGTAAGGCCGTCCGGAGAGAAATTAAATTACTCATCGTCATAGATCTTATTTATATAAATTTAAAAAAGAGAACATCATGGATTTTAAGGATTTAAACAATAAACCGCATCCCATAGACAGAAATTTCGTCCCTGCAGGAGAAACACAACCGGCAAATGCACTCCTGCAAAATATCAGAAATAAATTTGCAGGCAGTACCTCAGGAATCTCCGAAAAAGAATTCCATGAAATAAAGGAATGTGCCCGGATGCTGGAAAAATATGTATCTTATTTCCCCAAAGAAAAAGGATGCAGGACACTTGAAGGCGAAGACATGAAGCGCTGGATCAATAACTATTATCCGAACCTGGTCCGGAAAGGTCCTCAACTACCGGATGACCGTTTTTACAGCGGGAATAACACCGCAACCCCTTTAGGGATAGGCATAGACGGAACATTTAACGGAGAAGAACTATTTCAATTTTTGTATCGTCTGTTTAAAGCGATGGTAGAGTATCGCTTGCAAAACTTCAATAAGACAAATATAAAAATACTAACAGAAAATATTGAATTACTGAATTGTGCCCAAATACTGGAAAAGTACGTTTCCCGATTCCCCTCTACCAAAGGAAGTGTTACCTTTGACGCCAAAGATAGGAATTACTGGGTCAGCACTTTCTATCCTCATTTTATTCAAAAGGGCCAACAGCTGACAGACGATAAATTTTTCAGCTCCTGTGATACAACATTAGGAATGGGTACAGACGGAAAATTTACCGGATATGAATTATTCCAGTTTTTATATCGTTTGTATAAAGAAACTGTCCAAAAATTAAGTGAATAAAAAATTCCTAAGAATCTCCCTGCTGTAACAGATTATAGCTGTTCAGCAGGGAATTTTATACATCATTATATTTAACATGCTATTCAGTGATAATCCGTAAATCAAATTGCCGGTTTGACGACATTAAAATCAAATCTTCATATTCTACTTATTCCCCACCCGGTAAATTCTTCAGAAAATGCCGGCAAACCAGCAACTTCCCCTCCTGCAATACACAGAACACTACACTTTTACAATAGTTTTTCTTTCCCTATTATTTTTTCATTTCCCTTTTTCTTTTTCTATTCTACTAATTCCACACTGACGCCGTCAACATACAATCCGATTCCGGACACCAGAGTAGGGGTATAAGTCCGGATTTCCACCCTTAATTTATTGGCTGTAGCCGGAGACCGGAAAACCTGTTTACGGAATACGTCTACATAACCCTGGGTCTGATAATAATAGTCGGAAGTACGGATATCTTCCGAAGGCAGACTGGTCGTACCCGACATCCAAGTACACCACCAGCGCCATTTTACTTCTTCCGACACGCTATTGGCATACATCTGAAACTGATAACAGGCATCCCCCCTTACGGGAACATCCTGATAAAGATAAGTTTTACCTTCCAAACAAACGGCTTTTTTACCTTCCAAGACGGGAGAATTAACACGGATGGCCTGGCGATCGGTACCGCCTGCCCCCAGACTCCATCCCAAAGGTAAGCCTGCCCATTTCCCTTCTTCAAATCCGCCGTTTTTCACCAGATTTACGCCGTTCCCTTCTCCTTTACAAGCTGCAGGAATATCAATATACCAGTCTTTATCATAGATGACGTCTTCATCCCAACCTTTTATATTCACCTGAAAATCGGAGAAATCCCCTTCTCCGGGTTGTCCCAGAACAGCCCTGATTTCGGTAATCCGGTTTGCCTGCAAAGCACTCAATTGATGCACGCTTGTCGTATAAGAAGTAGCTCCCATTTTATAAGAGAAAAAAAGCCCGCAACTTTCCCGGGCCGGAAATAATAATACGGAAGTAGTAGATATACCGTTCTGAGCCGGTTCTGCTCTTTTTACCACTGTTTGTTCACTTTCGGTATATTCCCCGTACAAATTCATTTTTTCCGGAATAGAAGAAATATGTAACATCAAATTATTCATTTCCGGAGGAACATTTTCTACAATTACCCTCAATCGGGCCACCTTTCTTTCCAGATCGAACACTACGGCTTCCTGCTGATCTTCCAGTATGGTAAAATCCGTTTGTCCCAATAAATAATCTTTCGTCTCGCAGTAGCCTTCTTCTGTTTTTTTCAATTTAATAAAAATCTGAAGAGGCGTTTTGGTTTTACTATATTCCCGTACAGCTTTATCGTCAACGTTAACCATACAAAAGCCGGTATACATTCCGGCAGGAAGTTCCAGATTAAACTGGTCACCGGCCGTACCAACCGGATTACATTCATAAAAACCGGTTTCCCGGCTTTTTTCATCATACACAAACACCTGATAGCCCGTAACGGGCGGTAATTCGTTCATTCCATCTCCGGCCCGAACAAATACAGGAATTCCTTTTCCTTCATCCGTCCAGGGTTCGGGTTCATGCTGACAGCCCCAGGCTATGCACATGAAAATGACAATACCCCATTTCATATACTGAAAAATTAAAATGTAAGACAGAGATATAAACAATCCTCCTCTTAACAGGAGTCTGGAAGGAAACAACACGCAACGAAGTGCTTTATAAAATTAAACTAATTTCGGTAAAAAACAAGGGCTAATAAATATTTCGTATAAAATATGATTTTTTATCACATTTGTTGATCGGGGGATTTTAGTTCTGAAAATACCTTATTCTTTATTTTCTGCAGGTATGCAGTCGAAAATATAATCCGTCCCCAAACGGTTTGCATCACCCCCCTGAGGGAAAGATATATCAGAAAAGCAAGCCAGAGAATATGATTATCCGTTCTCCCCGAAAACCCATAATAAATCATAAAAAAGGCCCCGGCAGCGACTGCCATAGCCCACAGCATTTGCCGGGTTGCCGTGGCACCGATTAAGATACCATCCCATAGAAAAGCAGCAAAACCAGCAAAAGGAATCGCCAGCACCCAATAAAAATAGTTTGCAGAAGTCCGGATAACTTCCGCATCATTGGTCAATAAACCCAAAAAATTCTGTCCTCCTATCCCGTACAGCAAAGTAAAACAAGCCGATAAACCGATGCCCCAACCGAACAAATTGCGGACAGCCTGCCGGAGTTTGGATAAATCACAAGCTCCCACATATCTTCCCGTCAATGCCTCTGCAGCATAGGCGAACCCATCCATAATATAGGAAAATAAAGTAAACAGCTGCATTAACAATGTATTGACGGCCAGGATAATATTTCCTTGTCTCGCCCCGCTGGAAGTAAAAAAGGTAGTGACTGCGATCAAACAAACGGTACGAAGAAAAATATCCCGGTTGACAGCAAAAAAACGTTTCATCGCCTTCCATTGAAGGCTTGACCGTATGGTTATAAAAGGACGGAGAACCTTATACTGTCTCAGCCATAAAAACAGTGCGATGAGCAAACCCGAATATTCGGCCACCACAGTTCCCAAAGCGACCCCTTCCACCTTCATTCCCAATACAAAAACAAAACAAAGGCTGCACAGAATATTGATAATATTCACAGCGATGGCAATATACATAGGGAAACGGGAATTCTGCATACCGATAAACCAGCCTTTAAACCCGTACATCATCAAAACGGCAGGTGCTCCCCACACACAAACCCTGAAATAAGTAACCGCATAATGTTCCACTTCTGCACTGGTATCCAGTAAATAAAATGCCAAACGTTCTACAGGATATTGTAAAATCAATATAGCCAAAGCGGATATCAGTCCGACCCCTACAGCCTGTACCAATACCCGCATTTCTCCGGCAGCATCTTTCCTGCCATAAGCCTGGGAGGTCAAACCGCTGGTACCCATCCGCAGAAAACCGAAATTCCAGTATAAAATATTAAAGAGTAAGCCCCCCACTGCAATAGCTCCTATATAAGCGGTTGCACCCAGATGGCCGACGATTGTCACATCTACCAATCCCAACAAAGGAACGGTGATATTGGACACAATGGAAGGTAAAGCCAGACGTAATATTTTACGGTTCATACCCGGAATTTTCAGCAAAGATACTGAATCTACTCCAAAGCAGGAACGAAATAAACATTCACTCCTGAAAAGAAAATAACCTTTTATTCCGTTTCCCTTACCTTCAGGAAATTTTACCGACCATATCGGCAGGATTCACCCAACGGTCAAATTCTTCCGCCGTGACATATTTCAGTTCGACAGCTGCTGCTTTTAGCGTTTTATTTTCCAGATAAGCTTTCCGAGCAATTTCAGCTGCTTTATAATAACCGATATGAGGATTCAGCGCTGTTACCAGCATCAGGGAATCGTTTAAATGTTTATGGATGGTATCGTATACCGGTACAATTCCGATGGCACAACGCCCGGTAAAATTAAAACATCCTTCTCCGATCAGACGGGCACTGTGCAGAAAATTATAAATGATCACCGGTTTAAATACATTTAATTCAAAATGCCCGGTTGCTCCGCCCACATTAATGGCAACGTCATTTCCCAAAACCTGGGCAGCAATCATTGTCAGGGCTTCACACTGTGTAGGATTCACCTTTCCCGGCATAATAGAAGAACCGGGTTCATTTTCAGGAATGCGGATTTCGCCTATTCCCGCACGGGGTCCCGAACTAAGCATCCGGATATCATTCGCAATTTTCATTAAACTGACGGCAACTGTTTTCAATGCTCCGTGTGCCTCAACCAAAGCATCCTGAGTAGCCAGTGCTTCAAACTTATTAGAAGCCGATACAAATGGTAAACCTGTCAATTCGGCAATTTTAGCAGCCACATGTTCTGCATATTCCGGAGGGGTATTCAGACCGGTCCCGACGGCCGTTCCTCCCAATGCCAATTCTGCCAAATGAGGCAATGTATTTTTTATAGCCTGTATTCCATGTTCCAGTTGAGAGACATAACCGCTGAATTCCTGCCCCAGAGTAAGCGGGGTAGCATCCATAAAATGAGTTCTTCCAATCTTCACAACAGTTTTAAATTCATCCTTTTTCTGAGCCAGAGTATCCCGCAGTTTCTCCAATCCCGGAATCGTCTTTTCCACCAATACCTTATAAGCTGCAATATGCATAGCTGTCGGGAAAGTATCGTTGGAAGATTGCGACTTATTGACATCGTCATTAGCACTCAAAATTTTGTTTGTATCCGTCAATTTCCCTCCATTCAATACATGTCCCCGGTTAGCGATTACTTCATTCACATTCATATTGGTCTGAGTTCCGCTCCCTGTCTGCCAGACGACCAGTGGAAACTGATCTTCCCATTTCCCCGCTAATATCTCATCACAAACCTTAGCAATCAAATCTGTTTTTTCCGGAGATAAAACGCCTGATGCCCGGTTTGTCAAAGCTGCAGCTTTCTTTAGCCAGGCAAAAGCCCGGATCATTTCTGACGGCATCCGATCCCGGTCAACCACAATATTAAAATTATCAATACTTCTCTGTGTCTGGGCACCGTAATAAGCATCTTCAGGTACCCTTACTTCTCCCATCGTATCTCTCTCATATCTATATCGCATAATCTTTACTTTTAATTCTCTCTTGTCTTCTATAAAACGAAGGTAAAACAGAAAAGTTCTTAAAGCACTACCGAGCCATTCATCCAACCTTTCTTATAGGCAATTTCCTTCCGGAATCAACAGATCCCGCCACCATTTTATGGTACGTTTTTTTTGTTAAAATTCAAAAATGTTTTTTTATTTGTATGAAGACGGGAAAATAATTTAAAATGAATACAAATAATTGATTGTAAATACGATAAATATTTTTTGTTGCTCTCCACAAAAAAATTTTGTATTTGTTTTCCGCTCATCAAAAAACGTACCTTTGTCTTCCCTTTTAACGTAATAATACTTATTACTTTAAAAGATTTATATGTGTGTGAATAAATTTGAATTCCTGGGCCTTTCCATTCCTAAAATATTTCAATGGTAATCCAAATGAACGACAACGAAAAAACTCCTTCTGTTCTTTCCTCCGGACAAAATAACATAGAAACCCCAACTGCATCTAATACTTTGTCTGAAGAAAAAGAAACGCTCTCTTTTAAACCCATGATTCTGATTGCCGAAGACAATTCCGATAACTACTTATTACTAAAATGTATTTTGCAGTCCAATTACACTTTGCTCCATGCCTGGAACGGAAAAGAAGCCATAGAACTTTACAAACAACAGCATCCTCAACTCGTGTTGATGGATATTCGTATGCCTGGGATTGACGGATTTGAAGCCACTGCTGAAATTCGTAAAATTTCAACCACAGTTCCCATCATCGCAATCACTGCTTACGCTTATGCCCAAGACATTGAACAGATATTGAAAAGCGGATTTAATAACTATATCTCAAAACCTATAGATGTCATTAATCTGAAAGAAAAAGTACGCGAAATATTCGAAATAAATGAATAAAGATTCAGGTCTGCCGGAATAGGGTCAGTTCCGGTAAACCTAAAACGAAAACAGTCTTTATAATTTTATTCTGACGTAATCTCTATGATATGGCTAGTCGTTGACTGAGTTGTAAAAACAGGCAATCCGACTTTCATCAGATAATCTCCGGAAAAAACTTTTCCATTTTCTGAAAATTTAGATTTCTGTCCCGGCATAAGATTGATTTCTTCCACCTTATACCGACAGCCGGGATCTAAGCCCTGTAAGCGGACCGGAAAAAGTTTTTCCCCAAAACGGGGATGAATAGTATAAGCATAAAGCACTGCTTTTTTCTTCTCTTTACTCACATACATCAAAGCGGCATGTTCAGCTTCATAAGGAGAAACCAAGCGGAACAGATCCCCACCTAAAATAACCGGTTTCAAGCGGTTAAAATTTACAACGGCTCCCCGGCAAAATGCCTGTTCTGCATCATTCAGATCTGTAATATTGATATCAAATCCCAGCTTTCCCATCATAGCCACATCAGTCCGGAACTTCAAGGGTTGTTTTCCCCAGCCCGTCACATGTGCGCATAGGGTCTTGGACGGGAAAAACTGAGAAAATCCCCACTGAATAAACAAACGCTCTACGGGATCAGTATTATCACTGGGCCAGAATTCCGTAAAATATTTTAACGCTTCATAATCGCAACGCCCGCCTCCGCCTGCACACAGCATCATCGGCAGATGCGGATATTTCACTTGAATACGTTCCAAAACACGGTAAATTCCCCGCACATGATCGACATACAACTGAGATTGCTTCTCTTTCAGGTAGGGAGAATAAATATTCGTAATCGGGCTATTACAATCCCATTTAAAAAAAGCAATCTCTGGGTGCTCCGTCATCAGTTTATCGACAATTCCATACACATAATCCTGTACCTTCGGATTACTTAAATCCAATACCAGTTGATTCCGGAAATAATAAGCCTCCCGGTCCGGCTGATGAATCACCCAATCCGGATGCTTTTGAAAAAGATCACTTTTCGGGTTGACCATTTCCGGTTCTATCCAGATCCCAAATTTTACACCGGCCTTTTCAGCTCCATTTACCAATGCTCCTATTCCATCCGGCAGTTTATCGTGCATAGGCTCCCAATCTCCTAAACCGGCTTTATCATTATTACGGGGATAATTATTTCCAAACCAGCCGTCGTCCAGTAAAAATAAATCCACACCTAAATGTTTAGCTTGCTGCATCAAGGCGAGCAATTTCTCTTCATTAAAATCAAAACCGGTACTCTCCCAATTATTCAGTAAAGTCAACCGGTCCGCCATTCCATCCTTTATCTGATAGCAACGGGCCCAATCGTGCAAATTACGGCTGGCTTCCCCACAACCCTTTTCACTCAGGGTAAAAATAAACTCAGGTGTTTTAAATAACTCTCCAGGCTTTAATTCATAGTGAGAAGCATACGGATTAATACCGGAGATCACCCTCAAATTTCCAGCGTTATCCACTTCAAAAGTAAACCGGAAATTTCCGGTCCATCCCAATGTTCCCAATAAAACCGTTCCTTGGGTTTCCGTCACCGGCTGTCCGAACCCCAATTGGAAAAACGGGGAAACATGCATAGCTGCCCGGGATCCTAGTTTCGTATCTATAATTTTCTTTCCGAATTGTAATTCCTGAACACTCATGCCCACCTCTTTTGCCCAGTCACCACTGAATTCTGTCAGGTAATAATGCGGGCTTTCAAAATAAAGCATAGCCGAAGCATACCGGAACAATGTCACCGGTTTTTTCTCTTTATGGCTGATTTCCGTCCACGTTTTAATGACATTTTCTTTATGAAAAGCCCTGTAATATAATTTGACTTCCACCGGATAAACCTCATCCCGTAACTGTACCCATGTCTCCGAAACATTCTCATTTATTTCCCGGGTACCGGAAGATATATATTTCAGCAGCGTCGTCATATTTCCGTCGTGATGAATCACGCCCAAAGCCGGCTCAAAATAATCCTCCATACCCGAAGCCGGATAAGCCTCCCAACCCTGTTTGGAAATACTTTCTCCCGAACCGGACCGGGTAGAAGCAGGAAAATGCTGCATATCGGATTCGTTAAGCAAACGGGGGCCTAAATAAGACTGATAAAGCCGCCCGTTAGCGGCAACCCGCAAGATTAAGTCTGTGGCATCCGTGGATATTCTCAAGACACCTTTGTCCACTGCATACAATTTCAATAATCCTCCGCAAAGAAATAAAAATAGTACCAACTGTCTTTTCATGAAGCAACACATTAAATTTACAATTTCAACAGGCAATAAAAAACACCCCTTCCCAACGAGAACAAATATAGTAATAAAGAAAGAAGCGGACCGGTCCTCTGCTGAAATCCCCCAACAATTTTTTAACTACCGGATTACAGGGGCCGGCTCCTCCCGGCCCCAGGCATATTTCCTCTATTATTATCATATACCCGGTATACCCACAGCCTTCCATCAGCATAAATTTTAAATGTATCCCCTATAGCTTCATTTAACGTTCCCTCCCACCAATTGGTAAACGCAGAAAGCGGATAAACCAAGCCTTCTCCGGCAAGCAGATGGCAATCCCGGTTGAACACAGACACCTGCTGTCCCGGAAAACATTCAAATCCGGCATTCCCGCAAACCGGCGTAAATACCCCGTAATCCGTCAGCATCTGTACTTCTGCCTGTTCCTGATAATCGGACAAAAGACTGATATTTCCGATCGTATGGTCTTCCCGTTTCCCCGTAGCTCCTAAAATAAAAAGCTTTTTCCACCCCTTTTTCAAGCAATACCGAAAAGCTTTACTCAAATCATTGGTCTCCTGCTCTGTTTCCCGATGAATCAAAGCAGCATACCGGTCCTGTACAGCAGGATTTAAAGAATCCCCGTCTCCCACAATGGCTTCAGGTATACGTCCCCGTTGTATCAAAGCTTCTGCTGCTCCGTCACAGCAAACAATCCGCCGGCAGCTACCTAAAAAAGACAAAGGTAAGGGATGAAGCGGGAAACTCCCGTCTGCCAATATAACCGCTTCCGGTTCATCTATCGTTTTCACCAAAGGGTAATAATTCATCATAAGTACTTTAATCACTAACGGACAATCATTTTCCGCCACTTTAAATAACCAAAGAAAGCAATAATTGTATAAAATCCATATAAACCGGCATAAAAAGGTAATCCTTTGTAGATATACAGGCCGCAACTCACCATATCGACAACCATCCAGACCAGCCATTGCTCCGCCTGTTTATACGCCAGCATCCACATAGCCGTTATGCTCAAGGCTGTTGTCAGACTATCCAGCCAGGGAACAGTACTATCCGTAAACCGGATCAGTATCCAGGCGATACCCAGCAACAAGAAAACAGAAATAACACTTAACGGGAGAATCTCTCTTAAAGGCGTATGTATTACCGGTCGTTCTTTTTTTTCACCTGTCCCCTTCAGCCATACCAGCCACCCATAAATACCCGCTAATAAATAATAGATGTTTATCCCGAAATCAGCATATAATCCGGCCCTGTAATAGACCATCAGGCTTAAAGCCGGCATAATAATTCCCGCTGCCCAAAGCCAGATACTGGCTTTGTATTCGAACCAGAGATAAAATAATCCGACAATCGTTCCTATTATTTCTAACCCATTCATTAACTGCAATTAAATAAGAAAACCAACATAACTTGACTCAGTATTACTAAAAGCGGAATGTCAAATAAGCCAATGCATTGATTCCGGCATTGGGATAATAGGCTGCATAAGAAATGATTTCCGGTTTTACGCCTGCAGGTTTTGTACCGTCTGTTGACGGATAGACAGCCGTACAGCTGGCATAACCATTACTTTCATATTCTTCGTCAAATAAATTATATACCGATATCCCTAATGTAACAGCTTGTGTCAAAGGCAATTTAAAAGTATAACTCAAATTCAGATTATTTACGAAATAAGCATCCAATGTACATGTTTTATCCCCTGAATTATTCAGATATTGTTTGCTCACATATTGGGATTGAAAAGAAGCATTCCATCCTTTATGTTGAAAAGAGAACAGACTATTCAGCATAAAATCGGGAGAAAATGAGATCGGGCTGGATCCCAGATAACGGGTTGTCTGCGAAATTTTACCTTCTTCTGTATATAAATCATTCCAGTTAAGATCGACATCGTTCATATATTCCGTATAATGTTTTATCCGGTTACGGCTATAAGTGGCATTTACATCCCAATGCAACCAATCGGCAAACCGAACCCCTGCCGAAAATTCCGCACCCGTCCGGTAACTCTCTTTAACATTTGCCGACACAGCCTCCCCAATTTCATTTAACTGACCGGTCAGCACCAGCTGATCCCGGTAATCCATATAATACAAATTTATACCAACAGAAAAACGGGACGAACGGAAATTATATCCGAATTCATAATCCGACAGGCATTCGGCCTTCGGCAATTCGGTAAAAAAACCGTCTGTATAATTATTCCGGGTCGGTTCTTTTTGTGCAACAGCAAAGGAAATATACATACTGTTTTTTTCATTTATTTGGTAAAATAAACCGGTTTTCGGATTAAAAAAACGAAACGTTTCATTCAAATCCAAAGGCTGCATATGCCCGGCATTCCAATCCCATTTGTCATTTATTCCCCGGATGGTATAACGGATATAACGATACTGCAAATCGGCATAAAAATATAAACTGCGGACCAACTCATAATTTATACGTCCATAGACATTGGCATCTAATTTTCTGCCCGTATTGTCGTAAAAGCGATGGTCCGGATCCACATCGCCTATATAATTTTTCACCCAAATGACATTTCCATCGTGATTATTTACGTATTTATGAACACCTCCTCCCCAAGTCATTTGTAATTTGTCCGAATGATAATTTAAAGAAAATACCATTCCACCGAAATCACTTGCTACATTTTTCTTCCGGATCAAATCACTCCTTTTTACAGGTTCCGGCAAACCGGGTATTTCATAGGGTTTTAGTCCGTATTCCACTAACGAACGCTTGTTTTTATATTCCTGATAATAGCCTTTTCCGTTCGTATAATGAAAAGCGATATTCAAATTCCACTCCGGATTAAAAATATGATTAAAAAGGAGTTGATAATGTGTCTGACGGTATACATCCAACTGATCTTTGTAAAAACCGATTACCTCTCCTTTTTCATTTTCAATTTTGCCATTCGGGTTATAAGTACGGTTTGTATCCAAAGTCTGCCGCGGGATACCATCCCATGCGTGGTAAGTTTCCTCTCTTCCGCTGAAAGTAATTAACTTAACAATTGTGCGTTCTCCATAATAACCGGCCTGCGCGAAATAAGATTTCAACTTTGCAGAAGCCCTGTCCCGGTAGCCATCACTCGCAATATGTGACAACCGCAAATCAAAAGCCCAGCGATTGTGCAACAAACCGGTTCCGGTTTTTACCGTTTCCCTCTGCGTATTGAAAGAACCATACGAACCGTTCAACTCTGCATAGGGAACGGGAGCAGCATTTTCCGTTTGCATATTGATACTGCCTCCAAAAGCCCCGGCTCCGTTTGTAGAAGTCCCGGCCCCCCTTTGTATCTGAATATCCTGCAAGGAGGAAGCCAAGTCCGGAGTATTTACCCAAAAGATCGAATGACTTTCTGCATCATTCATAGGTATCCCGTTGGCTGTAACATTAATACGGGTCGCATCTGTACCCCGGATCCGGACGCCGGTATACCCAATACCCGAGCCGGCATCTGTAGTCGTCAGTACAGAAGGTGTCATCGTCAAAAGAAAAGGTAAATCCAATCCGACATTCTGTTTCTTTATGTTCTCCTTATTCAAATTGACAAAGGCTATGGGAGTCCGGGTTGTAGCCCGCGTTGCCAATACCTGCACTTCTTCCAACTGGATATGTCGCAATGTATCCGCCGCTTCATTTTCCGCAACGGCCCAATAGCTCACTCCCAGCAAAGCTATCGTTAATCCGATTTTTTTATTCATTTTTTTGCTTAATGATAACAGAAAGGCGCACATCTGTTACATCTTCCCTTCGCCGGCATTACCCGGAACAGGTTCAATGGGTATAATCTCAGCCCGTCATTTTCAGGCACCCCTTCTGGTGGTTAATAATGATTACAAAGGTAACCTATTTTTACAGGATTACAATACCCTCCTGCTGATATCCCGGTTATCCCAAAAAATATCCAAAGCCAGCCTTGACTTTGGATACCCTGAATGATTCATAAAATATTGTATTCGCAGTCTCCGGTTTCATTTTCCCTTTCGCTCAAAGCGTCACAAATGCTGCCAATGCCCCGAATACTACTAATAAAAAGACAATTCCAATCAAAGAAATAACCAAACCTGCTATAGCTAATCCCTTGGGAGACCTGAACATGCCACAAACAGAAAAAATAAGTCCCAACAACCAGATAACCCAGCCTAAAAAAGGAATCCAGCCTAAAAATAAAGCAATTAAAGCCAGTACAAAACCAGCCGTACCCAATCCATTGGAACGGGAAACAGCCTGCTGGTTAATTATAATTGTTTGTTTAGGCTGTTCTTGATTTTTTACCTCTAATTCTTCCATAAAATTTCTTTTAATTCATAAATTCTATTTTCCCAATACAACTTTGGATTTAAAATCAAATGTAATAAAAAAACCTATCAGATGTATTTTTATGTAAATATTTTTCTGCGATCTGTCAAAAAGAAGCCTGCCACATCACAAGCAGGATCGTGGCAGGCCTTTCATTTTCTATAGAAAGATTATTGTTCGCCGTATTTCATTTCAGCATGACGTTTATACCCTTCGTATCTCCACCTTGCATTCTCTTCTGTCATCTGGAACAGCTTTTCTGCATCCTCCGGAGCGGCTTTCACCAATGAATTAAAGCGGACTTCTCCCATCAGGAAGTCACGGAATTTAGAATAATCCGGAGCTTTGGAATCCAACTGGAAAGGGTTCTTTCCTTCCGCTTCAAGTAACGGATTGTAACGGTACAATTGCCAGTAACCGCATTCGACAGCTTTCTTCTCCTCCGCCTGTGATTTACCCATGCTGGCTTTTAAACCATGATTAATACAAGGAGCATAAGCAATTATCAGAGAAGGACCGGGATAAGCTTCAGCTTCCTTAATGGCTTTCATATACTGGGCCTGGTTAGCTCCCATTGCGACCTGAGCTACATATACATAGCCATAGGACATAGCCATCATTCCCAAATCTTTCTTGCGTACACGCTTACCACTGGCAGCAAATTTAGCTACCGCTCCTGTAGGGGTAGCTTTTGAAGACTGACCTCCTGTATTCGAATAAACTTCCGTATCCATAACCAGTATGTTTACATCGTGTCCGCTAGCCAATACATGGTCAACTCCACCGTAACCGATATCGTATGCCCATCCGTCTCCACCAAAGATCCATTGGGATTTTTTAGTAAAATATTGTTTTAAATCCAATATTTCATTAGCAACAGGAGTATTCTCTTTTTCCAAAGCGACAGCCAAAGCATCACTGGCAGCCACGGTTTTATCTCCATCCTCATAAGCGGCTATCCAATCATTTACGGCATTCTGCGTCTCGGAAGAGAAAGAATTGATGTTTTCATCCAACAATCTCTTTACTCTCTCCCTCAGGCGGTTGGCTCCCTCTGCCATACCGAAACCATATTCAGCATTATCTTCAAACAAAGAGTTAGCCCAAGCGGGTCCGCGTCCCGTCTTATAATTCGTACAATAAGGAGTAGAAGGAGCAGAAGCTCCGTATATGGAAGAACAACCTGTCGCATTGGCGACCATCATTCTTTCCCCGAACAACTGAGTGATCAATTTGATATAAGGTGTTTCCCCACAACCAGCACAGGCTCCGGAAAATTCGAACAAAGGCTGAACAAACTGAGAATTTTTTACATTATTCGGTTCAACCACTTTTTTATAACCTACCTTTTTATCCATGTATTCCCAACGTTCAATCTCGGCCGCCTGACTTTCCAGAGATTTCATAATCAAGGCCTTGTTCTTAGCCGGACAAACATCTGCACAGTTTCCGCAGCCGGTACAATCGAGCGGAGATACCTGAATCTTGAATTTATAACCGGCTAATTCCTTCCCTACAGCTGGTTTAGCCACTGTTCCGGCAGGTGCTGCCGCCAATTCTTCATCAGTCATCAGGAAAGGACGGATAGAAGCATGAGGACATACATAAGCGCATTGATTACATTGTATACAATTCTCAACCTGCCATTCCGGCACATTCACGGCAATTCCCCGTTTTTCAAATTTGGAAGTTCCGTTAGGGAAAGTCCCATCTTCTCTTCCGACAAAAGCACTTACAGGCAAATCGTCCCCTTTCTGTGCGTTCATTACGTCTACTACATTACGGATGAATTCAGGGCGTGCTTCATTTTGTGCCGGCATTTCATCGGGTAAATTCTTCCATTCAGACGGGATTTCTACTTTTACCAGATTTCCTTCTTTTCCTCCGGCATCTACCGCAGCAAAGTTCATACTGACAATAGCTTCCCCTTTCTTACCATAAGTCTTCACAATTGCAGATTTCATCTCCTGAACTGCCAGTTCATAAGGAATTACATTGGTAATCTTAAAGAAAGCACTCTGCATAATGGTATTGGTCCGGTTGCCCAGTCCTAATTCCTGTCCAATCTTCGTACCGTTAATGATATAAAAATTAATATCATTTTCAGCCATATATTTTTTCATATGGTTCGGCAAATGTTTTTTCGTTTCCTCTTCATCCCAAAGTGAATTCAAGAGGAAGGAACCTCCTTTTTTCAATCCCTTCAATACATCGTACTGATTGATATATGCCGGTACATGGCAAGCCACAAAGTCAGGAGTCGTAATCAAATAAGTGGAACGTATCGGTTCATCCCCGAAACGCAGGTGAGAAGCCGTAAAACCTCCCGATTTTTTGGAATCATAAGCAAAATAAGCCTGACAATATTTATCCGTTGCACCACCGATGATTTTGATGGAATTTTTGTTTGCTCCCACCGTACCATCAGAACCTAAACCATAAAATTTAGCCTCGTAGGTCGTATCATGTGTCACTTTTACTTCTGCTTCCAAAGGCAGGGATTTAAAAGTAACGTCATCTACTATTCCAACAGTAAACTGATTTTTAGGCTCGTTGAAAGTCATATTCTTATAGATAGCAATGATCTGGGCCGGAGTCACATCCTTAGAGCCCATTCCGTAACGTCCACCAACGATCAGGGGAGCATTGGGCTGCCCATAGAATATATCCTTTACATCCAGGTAAAGGGGATCTCCATTCGCACCCGGTTCTTTGGTCCGGTCGAGTACCGTAATCCGCTTTACAGAAGCCGGTACAGCTTCCATAAAATACTTAGCAGAGAAAGGACGGTACAAATGTACGGCAATCAAACCCACTTTTTCACCTTTAGCCATCTTATAGTCTATCACTTCCCGTATGGTATCGGTGATAGACCCCATAGCAATAATAATATTTTCAGCATCCGGAGCTCCGTAATAATCAAAAGGACGATATTTTCTTCCGGTAATTTCAGACATTTTGTCCATATAATAAGCAACAATATCCGGAACGACGTCATAAAACTTATTTGCAGCTTCTCTGCCCTGAAAATAGATATCCGGATTCTGAGCCGTTCCGCGGGTAACCGGGGTCTCGGAATTCAAAGAACGTTTACGGAAAGCCTGTAAAGCTTCCATATCGACCAGGTCCCTGAGATCTTCCATATCGATTGCCTCGATTTTCTGAATTTCATGGGAAGTACGGAAACCATCGAAGAAATTTACAAACGGCACACGGGATTTAATGGCCGTCAAATGAGATACAGCTGATAAGTCCATCACTTCCTGAACCGAACCGGAAGCCAACATGGCAAAACCAGTTTGACGAGCAGCATAAACGTCAGCATGATCCCCGAAAATATTTAAAGCATGAGCAGCTAGTGCACGCGCACTCACATGGAATACACAAGGCAGTAACTCTCCGGCTATTTTATACATATTGGGGATCATTAACAATAACCCCTGAGAAGCGGTATAGGTAGTTGTCAGCGCTCCAGCCTGCAATGAACCATGAACGGCACCGGCAGCACCGGCTTCCGATTGCATTTCAATAACCCGAACAGTTTCCCCGAACATGTTCTTACGTCCTTTTGCGGCCCATTCATCCACGTTCTCTGCCATAGGCGAAGACGGAGTAATGGGATAGATGCACGATACTTCACTGAACATATAAGCAATATGCGCAGCTGCAGCGTTACCATCACAAGTTAAAAATTGTTTTTCTTTTGCCATCTTTATAAAATTAAATGAATTTTATTGCAACTGAAAATCAGCAATTAAAATGATTGATTCTACCTTTTTTGATTGCTAATATCCGTTTTCCTAGTTTATTATTTAATATGTAATTTCATTTTTCCCTTCAATATACAAATCCTGCTAACCACAAAGGAATGATATTTCCTTTTCCCCTTTCTGCCATATCTTCCATGACAATACCTTCTCCCTGATTCCTCACTCTTTCTCCTTCCCGGCAAACATTTACATTATAAATTCCATCAATCAGGAAGTCTGCATTTTCTGTATAATTAATCCGGTGTACAGGACATAATTGACTCAATAAAAATGTCTTATGCATTACCCCTGTATCTACTTCATCTAAACATACGGCATTCAACAGATTTGGGTTATGAATATATAATTTATTTGGTTTCCGCCCACTGTCCTCTCCATCTTCCTCCGGGAGGAGCAAGGTGAGTAAACGGGCATTTTTCATATAATAAAGATAATTCAGTACTGTTGCCCGGGAAACACCTATCTCATTGCTTAGTTTACTGATATTCACAGTACAACTGTTATCCTTCGCCACAATATACAATAATTTTTTAAGTTTGGTCAGATACTTCAGTTCGATCTGATTATTATAAGGAATATCAAACTCTAAAGTCAAATTGATATTTTTTAAAAGATAATCAATATGCGATTTTTCTCCCAGATATATAGGGTAATAACCATAACGGAGATAATTCCCAAAATAAGCCAGCGGCCGTATCCGGCATAAAATATCGTTTACAATTTTCTCGTGGTTTTCTACAATTTCCGGAAAAGAAAATACCGGAAAATGAATACCGGTTTCCAACTCCAGAAATTCCCGGAAAGACAAACCACTCAGATTGTACATATCCACTATCCCTTTTAAATATTCATTCGATTTCACCCGTACAATAGAAGAAATGGTAAATACAATTTGTAAATCCGGAAAAGACCGGTAACAAGCCAGTAGTTCTATATCCCAACCCGGATATTTATGTACCTGATCCAATAATATTACTTTTCCCCCCAATTTATAAAAATGCTCTACAAAATGATACAGCCCCTCATCTGCAAAAAAAAGATTATTCAAATTTACATATAAACAAGAATTGTCTTCAGCATAATAGTTCCGGCAATATTCCAGCAAAAAATTGGTTTTCCCTACTCCCCGGCTTCCCTTCACTGCAATTAAGCGGCTGTTCCGGTTAATTTTATCTGAAAGTCCCCGGCGTATAACTGATGTACGCTCTTTTAAAAGTGTAATATGTGTACTGCGTAAACTATCCATTTCTTTCCTTCTGACATGCAAATATAAAAGAAAAATAAGCAAATTGCAATCTCGATATTGCAATTTTTGATAAAAATTACTATTTAGACTTATTACAAATAGGTTTTAAACTAAAAATAAAAGTTGATAAGGAAAATTTTACAATCACAATAAGGAAAGACAGCGAAAACGTTTACAAAAACACGATCCAATCACTGTTTCTTTTTTTATAAATCGTGTAAAAAATTACCCTTAAAGCGAGGTAGCTTACTTATACATCAAGTACAATAATTAAAATATCATACGATTTGCTAAAGTTATCCAATAAAGTTAGTACCTTGTCCTTGTTAAAATTCAAATCTTACATCTATGATAAAATCTGTATTTTTCAGTTTAGGGATTATCCTGTCTTTAGGGATATCCACTCTTTGGGCACAAAAAAATGCTCCTCGTTCGGGTTATCAGTTTAAAGAAATAGCCGATTTAAAAGCGACCCCTGTTAAGAATCAGGCTAATAGCGGTACCTGTTGGTGTTATGCAACCATTTCTTTTCTGGAATCCGAATTACTACGGATGGGGAAACCGGCTTATGATTTATCAGAAATGTATGTGGTCCGGAATACTTATTTCGAAAAAGGAAAGCGTTATTTCCGTTTTTACGGTAAAAATAACCTCAACGAAGGAGGACAAGCCCATGACGTAATGGAAATGATTGTTAAATACGGACTTGTTCCGGAAGAGGTATACTCCGGCTTGGAATACGGCACAACAAGTCACGACCACCGGGAGATGGTCAGCGGTTTAATCGGTTTTATGTCCGGCATTACGAAAGCCAGAAATATCACAACAGCCTGGCCCAAAGCCTTGATGTCTATTATAGAAAGTTATTTGGGAGAAGCCCCGGAAAAATTCAGTTTTCAGGGACAGGAATATACTCCTAAAAGTTTTGCCAATGAATTGGGAATTCATCCGGAAGACTATATTGAGCTGACTTCCTACCAGGCTTATCCCTTTTATGAAGCCGTAGAACTGGAAATTCCGGATAACTGGATGCACGGTCGTTATTATAATGTACCGCTAGCGGATTTGATTGCCGTTATGCACAACGCCTTGGAAAACGGTTACACCATAGCCTGGGACGGGGATGTCAGCGAACAAGGTTTTAATCACAGTAAAGGGCTGGCCATACTTCCCACCGATGAACCGAATAATATGAGCAGCAGCGACCGGGCCCGCTTTGAAAAACTGCCGGAAGCAGAAAAAAGTAATCTTTATTCGTTTGTTTCCCCTGTACCCGAATTGCAGGTAAATGACCAGAACCGTCAGGAAACTTTCGATAAACGGAAAACGACGGACGATCATCTCATGCATTTGACGGGATTATTGCAGGACCAAAACGGAACTTATTATTATAAAACCAAAAATTCCTGGGGTACAGAGAGAAATCCTTTCGGAGGCTATTTGTATATGTCTGAACCTTACGTAAAAATGAAAACAACAGCCATTCTTATTCACAAAGACGCCATTCCCCAAGATATAAAAGAAAAGCTAAAGCTGAATTGAGTACCTACTCGGAATAACAAGGGCTAACACATTTATTGCTTCGGGATATTTACGGAATACCCCGAAGCAATTTGTTTAAAATCAGGTGGTTAGAATCTCCTGCAATCAGAAATCTGTAAGTGTTTTATCTTACAACTGCTTATTACGAAAACTGAAGGGACAGACTCACAACAAATGAATAAAAGAAGGGGCCTGATTTCGATTCAGGGTATCTTGTACAGGATTATTATCTATCTGAAAATCCGAACAGAAACGAACCTCAGTTTCTAAAAGGATGTAATCCAGAATTTTAGTCCGGTTTATCTGCGCACATTCATTCCCTAACCCCAACGGGCCTCTTCTTTCTGTGAGTATTCTATTGATCGTTCATCGAAACGAGAAATTCTTCATTGGATTTTGTTTTTTCCAAACGGTCTTTTACAAATTCCATTGCTTCAATAGAATTCATATCGGTCAAGTAATTCCGGAGGATCCAAATCCGGTTTAATACATTGGCATCCAACAAAAGGTCTTCACGGCGTGTACTGGAAGCCGTAATATCGACAGCCGGATAAATACGTTTATTCGACAATTTCCGGTCGAGCTGCAATTCCATATTACCTGTTCCTTTGAATTCTTCAAAGATTACGTCGTCCATCTTGGAACCGGTCTCAGTCAAAGCTGTCGCTAAAATGGTCAGAGAACCGCCGTCCTCTATATTCCGGGCTGCTCCGAAGAAACGTTTCGGTTTGTGCAGAGCATTCGCATCGACACCTCCGGAAAGTACTTTCCCGGATGCCGGTGATACAGTATTGTAGGCCCGCGCCAAACGGGTTATGGAATCCAGCAGTATCACGACATCATGCCCGCACTCAACCATTCGTTTGGCTTTTTCCAGAACAATATTAGCGACTTTCACATGGCGTTCCGCCGGTTCGTCAAAAGTAGAAGAGATCACTTCAGCGTTTACACTGCGGGCCATATCAGTTACTTCCTCCGGACGCTCATCTATCAGCAATATGATCAGATATACTTCAGGATGATTGGCAGCAATAGCATTGGCAATCTCTTTCAACAAAACAGTCTTACCGGTTTTCGGCTGAGCTACAATCAATCCCCTCTGTCCTTTTCCGATAGGGGCAAACATATCTACAACCCGGGTAGAAATAGTGGCTTTTCCATTCCCTGTAATATTGAATTTCTCGTTCGGGAACAGTGGTACCAAATGATCGAAAGGAATACGGTCCCGCACAGCTTCCGGAGATTTTCCATTAATTTTCTCCACTTTAATTAAAGGAAAATATTTTTCTCCTTCTTTCGGAGGACGTACCGTACCTTCTACTGTATCTCCTGTCTGCAAACCGAAAAGCTTGATCTGGCTCTGAGAAACATAAATATCATCCGGTGAATTCAGATAATTATAATCCGAAGAACGTAAAAATCCATAACCATCCGGCATTATTTCCAAAACTCCGGCATTATTGATAATACCTTCAAATTCATAGTATTTATCTCTCTTATCAAATTTCATTTTACCGGGATTCGCATTTCCGTTCCCGTTAGGATTTCCGTTATTCGCATTCCCATTCTCTTTTTCCCTATGATCTTCATAATGCTCTTCTCCCTCCTCAACCTGTAACTGAGGTTCCGGTTGCATATCCCCGTTATCCATCGGATAATCGTAATCACTCTTTGTATATTCTTCTTCCGGCTCAATTCCGCTGAAGTCCAAATCTTTCTCTATAATATCCCTGTGATTTAAATGTACGTTTTTTTCCTTTACCGGACGTTCCTGATAACGGGTACGCTTCTGTTCCTTACGTTCCTGAGGACGTTCCGTCTGTACAGTTTCCTCTGCAACAGCAGCTTGCTGTTCCGTACGAACGTCTTCCCGTTTCACCTCTTCCCGCTTGGCAAATTTAGGTACACCTCCTTTGGAATCCCCTACTTTTTCGACTGAACGGACAACGCGCACCCGGGGTTTACGTCCTCTTTTCCCAGCCCCTTCCTGCTGATTAGCTGCAGCCTCTGTTACTACGGTACGTATCTCAGCTGCCGCAATAGCCTGCTGATCCAAAATTTTATAAATAAGTTCCTGTTTTTTATAAGCTTCTATACGCTTAATGTTTAAATCCTTCGCAATTTGCCGCAACTCGGTCAGCAATTTGTCATTCAATTCTAAAATGTCGTACATATAACGATTTAAAGGGTATTTAATTTTGTAGAAATATCACCTGGCATGAACCAGATGGAAATGAATATGCTACAAAATTAAGAATAAAAATTTTTATAACAAAATTGTTAATATGAATTCTTTAAGAAGAGAGAAGAAAATGTGTAAACGGTTATATGATTAAGGATAATTCGTACCTGATGAAGACTTATCTTACGACTCGCCGATGAACGAACCTTCGGTCCGGATGAATTCCTTAACCCCTAATGACAATTCCGTCAATCAGCGAAATGTAAATCAAATTCCCCCAGAAGCATTTATCCAAGACTTAAACCCCTCTATAAATTATTCAAAAGCGTTATTTTTTTGTTTTCGATTAATTTCAATATTAATTCACCGAATAAAGTATTGGCCCAGGCAAACCAGTGACGGGTAAATTTTGCAGGATCATCCTTGTGGAAAGATTCATGCATAAAACCTGTATCCCCGTCTGTATCTCTCAACATTTTTACACATTCCCGTATTTCCTCATCCTCATTACTCGTCATTGCCTTCATAATGATACTCATGGGCCAGATCATATCGTATCCGATATGAGGTCCCCCTATTCCTTCCCCCGCTATACCCTTGAAAAAATAAGGGTTATCTTTGCTCCAGATCCTTCGGCGGGTATTCTGATATACGGGGTCTTTCCGGGATATTATTCCCAGATAAGGCATCGCCAATAAACTCGGAACATTTGCATCGTCCATAAAATAATAATTTCCGAATCCATCGGTTTCAAAAGCATAGATTTTTCCGTATTTCGGATGCCGGACAATAGCATAACGCTGAACAGCTGCCCGGACTTCCTCGCTCAGTTGCCGGCATTCTGCAGCCAACCGTCCGTTCCCCTTTACTTTTTCCAGCATTTCCCCCATCTGTCGTAAAGAAAGCACAGCAAACAGATTGGAAGGTATCAGAAAGCCAAAAGTAGTAGCATCATCCGAAGGACGGAAACAGGAAACGATTAACCCGACAGGACGAACCGGATTTCCCCAGCCGTCATTGCTCAACGTATCCAATTGCCGCTCTGTCCTCCGCTGAAATTTATAAGGACCGCGCCCTGTTTTCCGCTGTTGTTCTTTAAACGTCTGTACAATAAGCGTCATTGCCCTTTCCCAATCCGAATCAAAAACAGTGGTATCCCCGGTCGTTCTCCAGTAATGATAAGCCAAACGTACCGGATAGCAAAGGGAATCGATCTCCCATTTCCGTTCGTGTATATAAGGTTTCATTTCTGTCAGATCAGAAGCCCATTCGCTGGACTCACTCCCATGTGTAAAGCTGTTTGCATAACGGTCCAAAAGGATACATTGAGTCTGCCGACGGATAACGCCGGCAATCAGTAAACGCAGGGATTCATCTTTTTTACACAAAGGCAGATACGGCCAGACCTGAGCTCCAGAATCCCGCAACCACATTGCATTTATATCCCCGGTAATTACAAAGGTATCGGGCTTTTCTCCTTTCATCTTAAAATCGACAGTGGTATCCAATGTATTCGGAAAGCAATTCTCAAACATCCGACTTAGCTTCGGATCCTTCAATTGTTTTTTCACTTCCGAAATTGTCTCTTCCACAGCTTCTGAAGTAAAATGACGCTCACCCGTCGCCACACGTGTGGTTTTATAATCTTTTGCAGCAGCCAGGCTGATGCCTGCCGGCAGTTCCTTACCCATCAAGCGTCCCAGAGGTGTTCCGGCCAAAGCCGTTGCTGCAAGGGCCATTCCCCCCTGCCTGATAAAATCCCGTCTTGTAACCATATCACATCTTTCTTCTGTTTAAGCCAAACGACTACCTTTCCCGTACACCGGGAAAAGCTGCCCCCGTTTATCTATTTACTATAAGAATAAGGGTAAGCCTGTAAAGCGGTTCCCCTTTTCTGATTCGGTTTACCGTCCATACGGAAATCCAAAGCCGCTCCCCTCATTAAGTCTCCGTAACTCAAATAATTTTTGTCATACGGTTTTCCGTTTATTTTCAATTCTTTTATATAAGGTGTATCTCCTTTATTATTTGGAGCCGTAATGACAATTTCTTTCCCCTTTTCCAAATGAATCCGGGCTTTCCGGACCAAAGGCGATCCCAGTACATACTGATCGCTTCCCGGACAAACCGGATAAAACCCTAAGCTGGAAAACACGTACCAGGCGGAAGTCTGTCCGTTATCCTCATCCCCGCAATACCCATCGGGCGTAGGCCGGTACATCCGGTCCATAGTCTGTCTTACCCAATACTGGGCTTTCCAGGGTTCCCCTGCATAATTATATAAATAAATCATATGCTGAATCGGTTGGTTTCCATGCGCATAGTTTCCCATATTCATAATCTGCATTTCCCGGATTTCGTGAATAACCCCTCCGTAATAACTATCGTCAAAGAGAGGAGGTACCTTAAATACGGAATCCAACATACCGATGAAATGCGGGTAACCTCCCATTAAATCAGCCAAACCTTGTACATCATGGAAAACACTCCAGGTATAATGCCAGCTATTCCCTTCCGTAAATGCATCCCCCCATTTCAGCGGATTGAAAGGAGACTGAAAAGTTCCGTCTTCATTTTTCCCCCGCATTAAATTGTGCTCCGGGTCAAAAAGATGACGGTAATTCTGGCTCCGTTTCAGGTAAAGGTCTATCTCTGCCTGAGGACGTCCCAGCTTTTTTCCGACCTGGGCAATACACCAATCGTCGTAAGCATACTCCAGCGTACGGGCAGCACTTTCTTTAATTCCGACATTATAAGGGACATACCCCAACTGATTGTAATATTCATACCCGCAACGGCCGGTAGATTTTATTTTGGGATGACAACTGTTGGCAGTGGCCAGCATGGCTTCATACAAAGGCAAATGATATTCCCGGGGAGTGATATTTTTTAATATTGCATCCGATACAACGGAAGCCGAATTATTCCCTACCATACATCCCCTATGGCCGGGAGAAGCCCATTCCGGGAGGAAACCGCTTTCTTTATAGGTATTCAGCAATCCCTCCTGAATTTTTGCATTCATAGCCGGATAGGCAAAATTCAGCAAAGGAAAAAGACAACGGAAGGTATCCCAAAAACCGGTGTCCGTGAACATATACCCCGGTAATACTTGTCCATTGTATGGGCTGTAATGGACAGGCTTACCATCTGCTCCGTATTCGTAAAACATCCTCGGGAATAAAACCGAACGGTATAAACAGGTATAGAAAGTCCGCATCTGATCCAGATCCGCCTCAATTTCAAAGACACCCAATACCCTGTTCCACGCCTGTTCGCCCTCCGATTTAACTTCTTCAAAATTTTTCTCACCCAATTCTCCTAAATTCCGTTCTGCCTGTTCAAAGCTGATAAAAGAGGAAGCAACCCGGGCATGGACCTTTTCCCCCCGGCGGGTTTTAAATCCCACAACAGCCCCTACATGATTGTCTTTCAATTCCTTCCCTTCACAAACTTTACCGTCTTTCCATACAGCAAAATACTCCAAAGGCTTATCCAGCAAAATGACAAAATAATTTTTGAAATCCGGAGGCACTCCCCCGCTGTTTCGCGTAGTATAACCTACGATTTTGTTCTCTTCAGGAATAATATGAATATAGGATCCCCGGTCGAATGCATCTATCACAATCCGGCTCTCCCCGGATTCCGGAAAAGTCATCCGGAAAAAAGCAGCCCGTTCCGTAGGCGTTATCTCCGTCAAAATATCGTGCTCTGCTAAATAAACACTGTAGTAATAAGGTTTCGCCACTTCAGCTTTATGGGAAAACCAACTGGCTCTTTCCTCTTCCGTAATTTTATTCCCCACTACCGGCATGATGGAAAACTGCCCGTAATCGTTAATCCAAGGACTGGGCTGATGAGTTTGTTTAAACCCTTTCAAACGGTAATGATCGTACACATAAGCCCATCCGTTTCCCATCTTACCGGTTTGAGGCATCCAGAAATTCATACCCCAGGGACGCGCTATTGCAGGGTAAGTGTTACCTGTGGATAACTGAATTTCAGAAAGTGTACCCATTAAAGGATTTACATAATCCACATAATTTTTCCCGTACGGAACAGCCTTTACGGTTCCGCTCAATAGCCCGGCTAAGGCTAAACATACGAACAATTGTTTTCTCATTTGCCTGAAGATTCATTAAAATATTACCTGACACCTTTCCCATCAAACGTCTTTAAATTTATATTTTTAAACGTTTCTTATCGTTTGGTGAAGATAATGTCCTCCCCCTAAATCACCAAATTTTCTTTCCTTTTTTTACTCCGCTCTTCCGTGTCCTTCCTCGGATTCCGGCATTTCCATTAATTTTCCTTCCCCCTGTTCAATACGAACATCTCCAAAAGTGAGCCCCTACAATCTCCTCTCTTTTACCCTTTGAACATTCGAATAACTAAACCTTATTTAAAATTTGGTCAGGTTTAAATAAATCACTTTTTTCGTTTCAAAAAAAGGCTCTTCAAAAAAGGCTGGAATCGGAAAAACTTTTAAATCGGAGACAAAAGGCCGGATTTCTTCTTCAAAGTCCCCTCCTTTGAGATACAAAATTCCATTGGGTAAATCATTCCGGCATGGGCGGGCAATCTTATTTTTTACCAAATCGACAAAAGCCGGGAAAGCAGTCACAGCGCGGCTTACAACAAAATCGAATTTTTCTTTTACAGGTTCTACCCGGGTCTGGGCAGCTTTTACATTTTTCAATCCCAAAGCCTTCACCACCTCTTCCACCACCTTTATCTTTTTCCCGATAGAATCCACCAGATAAAATTGTGTACCGGGAAACAATATTGCCAGCGGTATCCCCGGGAATCCCCCGCCCGTCCCTACATCCATCACCCGGCTAGCGGGAGCAAAGCGTATGACCTTAGCTATAGCTAAAGAATGCAGAACATGATGAACATACAAATCGTCTATGTCTTTCCGGGAAATTACATTTATCTTTTCATTCCACTCCCGGTACAGAGGTCCCAGTTGTGCAAATTGTTCTTTTTGCCCCGCTGTGAGCTCCCGAAAATATTTTTCTATAATCTCTACTCCCATAATACAAATCATTTATTGCGGTCCAGAAGCTGTTTTTACCTACTCTTTTTTAACCCGGTATTATACAAAGGCATAATTAACAAACACAAAGCTCCTACTACAATATAAAGCAAAGTCATCGTTCCATGCGTCAGGAGGGCAAATGTTTTACTCATACTTTCTATTCCGGGAGTATGGGGAAGGTAAATCAATAAAGCGGCAATTACCATAAAATGCCAGGCCCCGATCCCGCCTTGTACCGGTGCAACCATACCGTAACTGCTCAAAACAAAGATTGTCAAAGCAACTAAAGGCCCTAAACCGGAAGTGAATTCAAAACAAAAAAAACAGACGTAAAACATGAGATAATAAAGCAACCAGATAAAGAGGGAATAAAAGATAAACAACCCTTTGTGCTTCACTTTTTTTACTGTCAATATCCCTTCCTTTAACCCCTTCCCAAATCCTTTTAATCTATTATAAAGTGAAGAATGCCTTCCGATTCTCCATATCAGGTAAAAAGCAATCAGAAAACCGGCTATTGCCACTATAATCCATCCGGAATGAAAAATAGACAGGAATTTTCCTTCTATTTCTTTATTTTCCTCCAGAAAAACGACAATCTGTTTGAATTGAGTCAAAATCACGACCAAAGTTAAACCCAGTAATATCAACATATCAATCACCCGCTCGGTTACTACAGTTCCCAGCAGTTTTGCAAAAGGAACCCCTTCGTATTTACTAACGACTCCGCAACGGGTAAATTCTCCCATACGGGGTAAAGCGATATTAGCAAAATAACCGATCATCACTCCCATAAAGCTGTTTGCTAAACGAATCCGGTACCCCATAGAAGCAGTCAGTAACTGCCACCTCAAAGCCCGGCAGACATGACTCACCAATCCCATAGCAATAGCAACCCAAATCCAGGTATAATCGACATCTTCCTTCAGCACCTTTACCAGATCATTCCAGTTCTGATCCCGGTAAACCAACCAAAACAAAAAAGAAGTTACTCCCAGAAAAAGAAAAAACTTTACAATTCTTTTGTAAATAAGAGGCATAAATACTGGTTTTTATTCAGAAAAACTCTCTGTTGCAAAGTGTCACTACCGATTTTCTCTGCTTTCCGGAACAAGCCGGAACATACTTTTTCTAACGCAAAAGTATATAAATTAATTGAGCGGCTTCACAATTTTCGACCTATTTTATGTACTTTTGTCCCATGAGCATCGTAAAAGCAAAAAAAAGCCTGGGCCAACATTTCCTCAAAGATCAAAATATTGCCCGTAAGATAACAGACAGTTTATTGCCGGTTACTCCCGATGTACTGGAAATAGGTCCCGGTATGGGAGTGCTGACCCGCCACCTGCTGGAACAGGGAAATTTTTCCGTAAAAGCGATTGATATCGATCGGGAATCCATAGATTACCTGCACGGGGAATTACCCCAGTACCGCGACAGAATCATCTTCGGAGATTTTTTGAAAGCCAATCTGACGGAATGGTATACCGCTCCTTTCTCGGTAATCGGAAATTTACCCTACAATATATCTTCCCAGATTTTTTTCCGTATTATTGAAAATCGCCAACTGGTCAGGCAAGCCGTTTGCATGATACAAAAAGAAGTAGCGGAAAGAATTACAGCTGCTCACGGAAATAAAACGTATGGAATACTGAGTGTCTTTTTGCAGACCTTTTACCATATTGAATACCTGTTTACAGTAAGTGAAAAAGTTTTCGATCCGCCTCCCAAAGTAAAATCGGCTGTCATCCGGCTGACCCGTAATTCCAGAGAAAGTCTGGAATGCGATGAAAATTTATTCTTCCGGATTGTAAAAACCGGATTCAATCAGAGGCGGAAAACACTGCGGAATTCTCTGCGGCAAATCCTCCCCCCTGAGTTTGTATCAGACGATCTGAATTTACGTCCGGAACAACTGAGCGTAACGGATTTTATCCGGCTGACCCAGGAAATAGAAAAATACCAGCAAAAAACGCAATTTTAAACCTTAATTGTTCTTTATATGCATCAGTTTGAATTAACCCATGAATTTTTAAGTCGGCTGGAAGAATTAATAGACGCCGGCAACAAGGAACAGGTAAAGGAAATGTTGCAGAACCTGCATCCGGCAGATGTTGCTGAAATTCTGGAAGAACTCAATAACGAAAGGGCCCAGTTCGTATTTCTTTTACTGGATAACGAAAAAGGAAGCGACGTGCTGGCCGAAATTGATGAAGAAGAACGAAACCGCTTTCTGGCTTCCTTTCCGCCGGAAACCATTGCCAAACGCTTCATCGACAATATGGAGTCGGACGACGCTGCTGATATTGTAGGAAGCCTTTCCGACGAACAACAGCATGAAGTATTGTCCCATATGGACGACCTGGAACAGGCAGGAGATATTGTCGACCTTTTGCATTACGACGAAGATACTGCCGGAGGTTTAATGGCTAAGGAACTGGTTGTCGTAAACGAAAACTGGACCGTTTTGACTTGCCTGAGAGAACTGAGCCGTCAGGCAGAAAATATTGATGAAATTTACAATGTCTATGTAGTGGACGACGATAACAAGCTCAAAGGACGACTTTCTTTGAAAAAAATGATCCTCTCTCCTACTTCTGCCAAAATCAGTAACCTGTACTACGAGGATATCATCTCTGTCAAAACAGACGAACCCGCAGAATCCGTTGCCCGTATCATGCAGAAATACGACCTGGTAGCCATTCCTGTCGTCGATTCCCTCGGACGGCTGGTCGGGCGAATTACAATCGACGACGTCGTAGATGTCATCCGGGAAGAAGCCGAAAAAGACTATCAGATGATGTCCGGTATTACCCAGGATGTGGAAACGTCCGACAGTATCTGGTCGCAGACCAAAGCCCGGCTCCCCTGGCTGATTATTGCCCTTTTCGGAGGTATGGTCTCTGCCTATATGATCTCCCGCTATGAAGCCGAAATTGCCCTGTTTCCGGTGACAGCCATGTTTATTCCCGTTATCACTGCGATGGGGGGAAACGTAGGCATACAATCTTCTGCCATCGTCGTCCAGGGACTGGCTTCCCATTCATTAAGCCTGAAAAACGGATTTCAAAATATACTGAAAGAAATCGGAGGGGCTTTGATTAATGCGACTATTTGTTCTTCCATTATCTTTGTACTCACCTTGTTTTTCGACCTCAATTCTCTGGCCATGCCTATTACTGTAACCCTCTCCCTTTTTATTGTGATCCTGTTTGCCTCCGTTTTCGGGACAGCCTTTCCGTTATTACTCAATAAAATGCATATTGATCCGGCTCTGGCAACAGGCCCCTTCATTACATTGACAAACGACATCATCGGCCTCAATATTTATTTGCTTACGGGAAATGCTATTTTATCCTGTTTTTAAAAATAAAATATTCCCCAAACAGGACAATAGAGGTAATACCGGAGCAGATGGATAATAATACCCTAAATGTACGCCTGGAAAATTAAAAAAACGGACAGGGCAGTAAAATCCTTTTCCGTAAATGGAAAAGCCAAAACACAGAAAAGCGCTGAATACAGTCCTTCTTTCTTATTTATTCACTATATTCGCTAGTCAAGCAATCAATTTATGGAATATACTGAAATATCTCCTTCAACTGAAATATCCCCCTTTGTAAAATGCTTCTGGGAATACGAAAACAAAGACAATGATATTCAGCATACCATTTTTCCCAACGGATACTTTGAACTTTTTACGGTATTTGAGCAGGGAAAATTGATTTCTGTTTTTTTATCCGGATTGAGAACAAAGCCTTTTGACGTCCACATTCCCAAAGGAATTGCTGTTTCAGCCATACGTTTTATGCTTTCAGCTTCCGAATATATCTTTAACCGGGAAATCGGTTCTGTTTTAGATACAATCTTACCCTTAACAACTGATTTTTGGAATTTTAAAAAAATAGAATCGTTATCGTTCAGAGAGAGAACCCTCACAATTGACAGGGAATTAGCTGTTCTCATCAGGGGAAAAGAGATTTCTCCGGAGAAATTATCCTTACTAAATACGGTATATATCCCTGATTTAAGTGTGAAAGCTGTCGCTGATCTCACTCAATGGAGCAGCAGGCGGATAAACAGGTATTTCAACAGACAATTCGGAATCCCCTTAAAAACGTTCCTGAGTATAATCCGGTTGAGAAGCTCCTTTGAATCTGTAAAGAATGGTAATTTATATCCGGAATTAAATTATTACGATCAATCCCATTATATAAAAGAGGTAAAAAAATTTACGGGAGAATCTCCTAAAAAACTGCTGAAAAATGAAAATGACCGTTTTTTACAATTTTCTGTCAAGAAGAAGCCATAGTTTTGTCAGGAATTCAAACGAATAATAAAATGAGAACGTTAGGTTATATTTCAAGGAAATGGTGGTTTTTCTTGCTTTTATTGGTTTCACAATTCTTACTGATCCCTTATGCAAGCAGGAATTTTCAAATGGAAAATATCAACGATATCATTTCCACTACCCTTCAAAATTCATTCCAAATGACAATCAGTCATTACAGCGTGTATTTCCAGGCTTTATCCCTTTCCCTGTTTATCCTACTGGTTATTTTAAAAAATAAGATGAAACTTGCCTTCAATATTTATGTTGCCGTCAGTTACGTCTTTTTTGCTTTCATTCAAAATATAGCTGTAACGGAAAAATACGGACTCAGTACGGTTACCGTAAATGTCGTCCTGTTTCTTTTGGTTGCCTATGTCTGGATATCGGAAATATTTCAAGCAAAAAACGACTATTCATTTTCAAATTGGAAATGGAAATACAGCTGGATGATACTTTTCTCCTTATTTGCTTACCTATGTCCGCTCTCCCCGGATGGACTGGATTTTAACCCTTTGCATTTTTTCCGGAGCAACTCGGCAACTGCTTTCTGTCTGACAACACCCTTGTTTTTAACAATCATGACCCTGAATTTACCTAAAATAAATTGTATTACCTACCGGATTACAGCTATTATCGGAGTTATTATGGGACTTTATAATATGCTTTCCTTTCTCAATCCTTACACTGTATTCTTAGGAATCCTGCATATACCTCTCCTCACAATTTCGCTTTATTGTACCCTATTGAGCTATAAAATCACTCAACGGCCTGAGAACATTTCGGAATAACTATTCTCCCCGCCCGTTCCTGTCCATTAAAAATGGGCTTTTCTCTACCGAGCGGTTTATTTACGGAGTAATAATAGGGGAATAGCCTACAATTCCCTGAATCAGGCAGGGTTATCTTTTTTTATTCGGGAAAATAGTGGTGATTAAAATTGAAAAGACAGGCTTTTTATTCGTATTCCGGACAACGGTTTCAAAGGGTTTTACAGTGCATAATTATTTTTGTCGTTTGCATAATTATAAGGTGTAATTATAAGGTTATTAGTGTATTATACATTAATTTTGCCATATTGATTTGAAAAGACAATATAAAATAATTATATGGAAAAAGTAATTGAAGTTAATGTTCAATCGGAAATCGGAAAGTTAAACGGAGTGATTATTCATACTCCAGGCGAAGAGGTGGAAAATATGACACCGGAAAATGCCGAGAGAGCCCTATATAGTGATATAATCAACCTTTCTATTGCCAGAGAGGAATATAAACAAATCAAAGGAGTTTTGTCGAAACTGACCAGGACGTTTGAAGTAAAGGATTTACTTTGTAATATTCTGAAGGACGAAAATGTAAAAGCGGAAGTCCTCAACCGGATTGAAAAAATAGAACCTTTTATCGGGGAAGAAGCCCCGAAAGGAAGTCTGAAAGAACAGTTGATGGATGAAAACGCAGAAAATCTGTCCCGCATGCTCATTGAAGGGGTAGAGATGGTAAAGGATAATCTCACGAAGTATCTGAGCAAAGACTGGTTTGCTATGCGGCCGATGCATAATTTACTCTTCACCCGGGACGCTTCTATGAGTATCAATAACGAGGTTTTGATCGGCCGTATGGCCAATGCTATCCGCGACCGGGAATCAGTAGTTATGCGTTCGATTTTCGATTTTACTCCGGAATTTAAAACCTCTACTCTTTCGATTCCTTCCACACCGGGAGCAACTTCCCGTATACGGACTATAGAAGGAGGAGACGTACTGGTAGCCAGGGAAGATATACTGGTGATCGGTAACGGAGCCCGTACGAGTACTCAGGCTATCGATGCACTGATGTACGAATTTATTCACCGTAAGAGTGAAAAAATACAACATATTATTGTGCAGCAATTGCCTCATAATCCGGAATCCTTTATTCATCTGGATATGGTGTTTACCCTGCTGGACCGGGATAAATGTATGGTCTTCGAACCCCTGATTATGAATCCCGGAAATTATCAAACGGTACATATCAAAATTCAAAACGGGAAATTGCTCAGTATACGGAGTGAAAAAAATTTATTGAGTGCTTTGAAAAAACTAGGGATGGACCTGGAACCTGTTTTATGCGGAGGAAATGACGAGTGGAATCAGGAACGGGAACAATGGCATAGCGGAGCCAACTTTTTCTGCGTTGGTCCCGGACAAGTACTGGGTTATGCCCGGAACAACTATACCATGGAAGCCATGAACAATGCCGGTTTTGAAATTCTTAAAGCAAACGACATTATAGACGGTACAACCGACATTTCTCAATATCAGAAATATGTCATCACTATAGACGGCTCAGAACTTCCCCGGGGAGGTGGCGGAGCCCGTTGCATGACAATGCCGATTAACCGGACAAATATTGAGTGGTAAAATAGTGTTGAACTTCAGGATTTACTTTAATTTTGCAGCCATAAATCCAAGCGATGAAAAAATTAAAGTTTTATATCCGTAGTTTTCGTTTAAGAACACTTCCGTTGTCTGTAGCCGGCATTTTCCTAGGTTCTATGCTGGCTGCAGCAGATGGATTTTTTGATCCCTCCGTTTTCTGCCTGGCTCTTCTCACCACTTTATGCCTGCAAATTTTAAGTAATATCTCCAACGATTTGGGAGATGCCCTAAAAGGAACAGATAATGCCGAACGGTTAGGCCCCATACGGGCCCTGCAGGCGGGAGTACTCACCTCCCGCGACTACAGGCGTATGATCTTTATTTTTGCTTTACTCTCTGTGCTTTCCGGAGGGATATTGGTATTTATCGCTTTCCGCTCATTGGAGTATAAAAGCATCCTCATGCTGGTAGCAGGAGGGGCAGCCATTATAGCCGCCCTGAAATATACAATGGGAAAAAATCCATACGGTTACCGGGGACTAGGAGATTTGTTTGTATTTTTATTCTTCGGTCTTCTGAGTACGCTAGGAGCTTATTTTTTAATGCGGCATTCTATCAGAGGGACATTGTTATTACCGGCTATTTCCCTGGGATTCCTGACAACAGCCGTATTAAATGTCAATAACATCCGGGACAGGGAGAATGATGCCCGTTGCGGTAAAAATACAATCCCTGTAAAGATAGGGGAAAAAAAAGCCCGGATTTACCATTTCCTACTTATCAGCGGCGCTTTTATCGGTATGACCCTATACGCCCTCCTGTGTTCCAACGGAATATGGGGCTTTTTATTTTTCCTCCCGCTTCCCCTTTTTATCGTACATCTGCATAAAATGTTTACCTTATCCGGAAAGCAGCTGGACCCCCAACTCAGATTTTTATCCGTAAGTACTTTGCTATTCGCCATCCTCTCGGGACTGGGACAAATGATATAAAAATAAAATGCAGCGTTATATAAAAGAGAAAAGGAAGGGTCCTTTGTTTAATTTTAAAATTCTCACTTTTCCGAATCCCTTCCTTTTAAAGAAGTAATTATTTGTAAGCCGTGTATAAACTGGCTATACCGAAAGTCAATTTTTTTTGAGCAGCCTGCTGAAATCCGCAACGGGATAAAATCTGTAAAAATTCGTTCCCTTGAGGGAAACGGGAAACCGATTCCGGTAGATAAGTATAAGCACCTTTATTCCCGGAAACCCAACCGCCGAGAACAGGTAAAATACGCCTGAAATAAAAACGATACAATTGCTTCATGGGGAAATGTTCAGGCATCGAAAATTCCAGAATAATGACTTTCCCTTCCTTTTTTAATACCCTGTACATCTCTTTTAATCCCTCTTCCAAATGCTCAAAATTCCGGACACCGAAAGCAACCGTCACTGCATCAAAACCTCCATCGGGGAACTCCATCCGCTCACTGTCACCGTATTGCAAAGCAATTTTCTCCTGCAGCCCCAGATTCATTACCTTCTGACGCCCGATTTCCAGCATTTTTTCCGAAATATCAATCCCTACAACCTGTCGTACCCCAGCCCTTACAGCTGTTATCGAAAAGTCACCTGTTCCGCAGGCTACATCCAATAACCGCCCTTTCTCTTTCTCTGCAATGTGTTTTATAGCCACACGCCTCCACCTCTTATCTATATTCATAGATAAAAAGTGATTCAACCGATCGTAACTCGGAGCAATGTCATTAAAAATTCCCTTAACTGCTTCTTTTTTCGCCATGCCTTCACAATTGAGCCCGGGACAGAAACGGAAACAATCCGGTCTCCCTATTGTTCCTATCAATCCGGTAACTTTCCTTCCAGCGCATTTTTCACCACCTTTACCGCTTCCTCCAGTCCCTCTTTAAACTTTTCAAAATCTTCCTTGTATAAGAAGAGCTTATGCTTGGAATAACTGACATTTCCCGCATCATCATATTTTTTCTTACTCTCGGTGATGGTCAGGTAATAATCCTGATTGCGGGTAGCTCTTACGTCCAGGAAATAAGTCCTTTTCCCGGCTTTTACCACTTTTGAATACACTTCTTCCCGATCCTCTGCCGTACCGGAAAGTTCATCCTTTTCATATACTCCCATAAATACAGTCCATTAAATTTCATGATTCAAATGTAGAAAAAAGCTAATAAACATATTTGTTTTTTAAGTTTTTTTTTCAGAAAAACCGTTCCGTCCTATTCAGAATAGCTGTATTTTTGTATAAAGAGATTTCTGAAACTTACTTTTATTTTCAGGAATCACAAATATTCAGGTAAACTCCAAAAGGAACCGTCAACAAGGGTTAACCGGTCCCTGTCCGGAAAACAGATTTTGAATAATACTCTAAATTGAAAAACAGATGCTTGTTAAAGTTTTTATCATCGTCCTTATCCTGATAGGTTTGGCTCTGGTCGCCCTGAGTGTAGGTATACTGTTGAAAAAAGGAGGACGGTTCCCGGAAATACATATTGGCCGGAACCAACGCCTGAAAGATAAAGGCATCCATTGCGCCAACACAACTGATGCCCTGGAACGCGAAAACTACAAAGCAGTAGAAAATAAATCCAACGAATAAACGATATACCCTGTGAGGTATTCTCTCTTTTTTCTCTTCCACATCTATATAAAAAAACTGACCAGGAATCCTTCCGGTCAGTTTTTATTTTTATCTCCTCTTTTTTCAATCATACCAATAATTCGTGCGCCCTCTTCCCAAAGGAATACTTATCCCCAGGTAACCGTTTACCCGTTTCACTTCTTTAGGAGCTTTTGTCATCAAATAATCGGAACCAATAAATACGGGCCCCAATTTTAAGCCGATCCCCAAGGTTTTAAATTCGCTGTGTAAAAAAGAATAGCTTAAAGTAGTCCCCAACCAATTATTCGGATGATAGTTTCCCGACAAGGTTAACTCTGTATAGGCTTCCGGAAGCAAAAACTGAGTAGAAGAAAGCAAACCTATCCCTAATTTCCCTTTCAAAAAAGTATACTCGGCCCCAACATTTAAAGTAGAGCGGAGAGTTGTACTTCTGGACTCCGGTTCCATTTCCTCAAATTGCATCAAATCCCAGTCGAATACATCGGAAGGCTGAGTGGTATAATCCGGAGAGGATCCGATATCAGCAGACTGGGAAGAAGCGGAATAAGAATGCTCACTATCCGTAACAGCAATTGTTGTTGAAGACTTTGACCACTTGATAAAGCCCACATCCAGAATAGCAGCCGACAGGGTCAAATTGGGTATAATTTTATAAGTGGCTCCGAAATCCAAACTAGCCCCGTAACCTGAAATATTAGGCTTATCGTAATCCACATCACTGATATATTTCTTTCCTTCATTATCTCCCGCTGAAACCACTTCTAGCCCCTTGGCAGAAGCTTTCAGTTTTCCCCTGGTCTTTACGTCCCAATCCCTATTCCCGGCATTAATGTACATTTCATTAATTTCTGCATCCATATTCCCCAGTCCTGCCAAAAATTTGATACGTCCCCCCAATGTCAAACGCTCATTTACCGGACGGGAATAGCCTATCCCAACCTCCCCGAAGATATCGGCATGTAGCTCCATGTCCCGGATATCGTATACTTTCCCCAATTCTAATTCACCGGAATTACGGGCAAATTCAAACATCTGGCGTGGAATTGTAGTCGTCGCTATAGCCCTGGCCCCTACATTTATCGTCCAGAATCCCTTTCCGCTATAAAAACCAAAAGAAAGAATGTCCGTAGTGACATCCAAATCGATCCGGTTTTTATTATCCAATTGACGAATGAATTTTTCACTGGTCAAAAAGTCATTGTCATTCTCAATAATATCGATAAAATTTTCTATACTTATTGTATTGGACGAAGCAGATATACCCAAAGCTCCTACAGCCGGAATATTGAAAAAACCCCGAGTCGGCTGCAAAGCCGGATTCATCTTTAAACGGAAAGGAACATTGTCCATAAAATAGGAAGTCCGCACCCCCTGCGCAAAAGCATTTGAAAAACTCCCCGACAAAATAATAACCGCAAAACTCACTATCAGGTAAAGTCCTACCCTTTTTCGAATACAATTTTTATATTTCATCTCTCAGTAAATTTTATTGAGAGACAAAATTGGCACATTATTTCAGAATATACAACAGATTTTATATTTTTTTACCAAATTAGGTTCAACAGGGGTAAATTCTGTTTTTCTCTTCCATAACCTCTAATACTTCTTTCAGGTATTTGGCAGCTTCGTACCGGGCCATAGGCAAATCATGCAGCAGATAATTTCCGCAGTCTTTGGGGGCTGCTCCAGGCATTTCGCCTCCGAAATCCCTGACGAACCGGAAAGTTTCCCGCATTAATTCCTCTATATCCCGGGGAGATAAATCTCCTTTTAACAATAAATAATTCCCGGTAGCACATCCCATAGGTCCCCAATAGACAATCCGGTCTCCCCACAACGGATGATTACGTAAAAAAGTAGCAGCCAAATGTTCCATCGTATGCAAAGCCCCTGCTCCCATGGCCGGTTCCCGGTTGGGTTCCTTCATGCGAATATCAAAAGTGGTGACAACCTCATCCCCTATCCTATCTTTGCGGGAAACATAAATTCCACGGAGTAGATGTTCGTGGTCGATTGTAAAACTTGGAATTTTTTTCATATCTGGTTTGTTGATTTTTCAATTTAAAAAGGACAAAGGAAGGATTATATAATACAGCTTTTTTTTACAATATATTCAAAAACTCCCGGAAAATTTCAAAAGATTCCTGAGGAGCTGCCGTCCAAAAATTCCGGTATTGCAATGCGTGTTTGTCCACCCCGGGAGTATCACTGATTATCCGGAAACTGAGAAAAGGAACCTTTTCCATATAACAAACCTGAGCCATAGAACAAGATTCCATATCTACAGCCAATCCTTCCGGAAATTTGTCTTTAATGGCATTTAATTCCCCACGGTCTGTAATAAACCGGTCTCCGGTACAAATCAACCCACCGATCAGGCTGACACGGGTCTGCAGCCCTAAAGCCACCTGGTATAAATGAGGGTCAGCTTCGTAATAAGCCGGCATTCCCTGAATTTGCCCGTAAGCATTTCCTTCCCCGCACCATACATCATGATAGACAGTTTTTTCTCCCACGACAATGTCCATTACCCCCAAACGCTTATCAATCCCTCCGGCCACTCCTGTATTGAGGATACAGTCCGGAGAAAAATTCCGGATCAGCTCAGAAGTTCCCAAAGCAGAACACACCTTCCCGATTCCACTTTTCGAGAGCACTACGGTTTTTCCGCCTGATTTCCCCTCTACAAAAATCCGTTCCCCCACAGAGGTTTCTTTACGATCTTCCAATAAATCGTGGATTAACTTAAATTCCGAATCCATCGCCACGATTACACCTATTTTCATATTGTTCTGATTTATTTGACAATACTCCCGCAGGGGAGAACCGGACAAGCCCTGTTTTGAATCTTTGCTCCGGAATTAAAAAAACGGATTATGTCTTTTTTCCTCTCCGATCGTAGTCACGGGACCATGTCCCGGAATGACTTTTACCCGATCGTCCAGGGTGAATAATTTAGTCCGGATAGCGGACAAGAGTTGCCGCTGATCCCCTCCCGGCAGGTCCGTACGTCCAATACTCCCGGCAAACAGAGAATCTCCGCTAATCAATAGTTGATCCGGATCGCTGTAAAAACTAAGCCCTCCCGGAGAATGTCCGGGTATTGCGATTACTTTCAATTCCGAATTTCCGAAATGAACGAGATCTCCGTCTTTCAGGTAATGAGCCGTAACAGGCGGCTGGGCAATCCCCGATATACCTAAATAAGCAGCATACTGCACCGCATTTTCGATCAGGAAGTCGTCCTCACGACTGGCCTGAGGTGCTAATCCGTATACTTCCTGAATGAAATTATTCCCCAATACATGATCGATATGTAAATGGGTATTGAGTAAACCCACCAATTTCAGTTGGTTTTCCCGGACAAAATTCTTGAATTCTTCCCTTTCTTCCGAATCAAAACAGCCACAGTCAATGACAACGGCCTCCTTCGTTTCATCATACAGCAAAATGGTATTTTCCTGAAACGGATTATTGACGAATATTTTTACATTCATAATTTTCTCTTGTTGATGGAGAACAAAGTTACAAAAATAACCCGGCTTTCGAAAGCGGGTCCCCCTTCTCCCTAAAGCTGTTTCAACGCTAATTTAATCAATTCTTCAACAGTAGTTACTTTTCCTGCGGCAAGTATTTTATCAATGACTTTTGCAGCCTGATTTTTCACAAATCCCAACATCACCAGGGCGGCTAAAGCCTCTTCCTTCATAGTCCCTGAAGCAAACAGAAATTCCTCCGCACCTCCTCCGCTTCCGACTTTATCTTTCAATTCGATAATCACCCGCTGGGCGGTTTTCAAACCGATTCCCTTTACGCTTTTTATGGCATTTACATTCTCCGTCAGAATAGCACTGACAATTTCCTCCGTAGTCATGGAACTCAACATAACTCCGGCCGTATTCGCCCCGATACCCGACACAGCTATCAATTGCCGGAACAACCTCCGTTCTTCACGGGTATAAAAACCATACAATAAATGAGCATCCTCCCGGACGATTAAATGCACATACAGACAAACTGTTTTTTCGGCAGCAATCTTCGAATATGTATTTACCGAAATATTGACGTAGTATCCCACTCCTCCGCAATCCACCACCGCATATGTCGGAGTAGCTTCTGCCAAATTACCTTTCAGATATTCATACATCTTCCGTCATTTTCAGGTACTCACTTCAACTCATCCGCCCCTTTGCTTCTCCGTATCCGTCAGTACAATTCATTTTTATCTAAAACCAATAATACGTCTCACTTCCAGCATTGTATCCCGGGCACTGCTCCTGGCTTTCTCCGCTCCCTCAGCAGCCACCCTGTCCATATAATCCACATCTTCCGAAATAGCCAGTATCCTTTCCCGTATAGGAGCTGTAAATTGAATAATATCCTCTGCCAATTGTTTCTTCAAATCCCCGTACCGGATTTCACAGGTATTGTATTTTTCATTGAAATAAGTATAGGTATCCGGAGAAGACACGATCTGCAACATCCGGAACAAATTATCAATCGCTTCCGGTTTCACGCTATTGGGAACAGTCGGACCACTATCGGTCACAGCTTTCATTACTTTCTTGCGGATGGTGGCTGCATCGTCAATCAGGTAAATGGCATTCCCTTCTGATTTTCCCATCTTTCCGGATCCATCCAGGCCCGGGACTTTTACAGCTTCCCCTCCAAAAGAATACGACTGAGGCTCCTTAAAAAACTCTACTCCGTAAATGGTATTAAAACGACGGGCGAATTTCCGGGCCATTTCCATATTCTGTTCCTGATCCTTTCCTACCGGCACCTTATCTGCATTGTGTATAAGGATATCTGCCGCCATCAAAGCCGGATAAGTCAATAAACCTGCATTCACATTATCGGGTTGTTTCCGGGCCTTCTCTTTAAAAGAAGTCACCCTTTCCAATTCCCCCAAATAAGCATTCATATTGAGATACAGATACAATTCCGCAATTTCTTTCACGTCACTTTGCAAATAAATAGCCGCTTTTCCGGGATCTATACCACAGGCCAGATATTCTGCCAGTATTTTACGCACATTAGCCATCACATCCCCGGGATGAGGGTGGGTAGTCAAGGAATGCCAATCGGCAATAAAGAAAAAACACTTATACTCGTCCTGCAACCTTAAAAAATTCTTAACTGCTCCGAAATAATTTCCCAAATGTAAATTTCCTGTGGGTCGGATTCCACTTACTACGATCTCCATTTTAACATTTTTATATTAACCGGTTACAAAGATAGTCATTTTTTAAAATGTTTGGTCATCATTTTCCGTATCCGGATTCAATGCATCCCTTTTTACCGCTTTTTCTTTCAATTTATATCTTGTTTCACCGTATATTTTCCTTCTTCTAAGAAAAAATAATAAAAATTCTATATGTTTTTCACATTTGCACCCCCTAACATTAAAAAAAATTAAAAAAATGTTAGGGTTATAGTCTTTTTTTCCTACATTTGAAGCGCGAAAGTCTAATTAAAATTTGTGCAATAATGGAAGGATACGAAAAGAAAGAAGGAATGGAAACGAATGATCGGGAAGAAATCTATTCCAAAGCAGTGAGAGCAGGGAAAAGAACTTATTTTTTCGATGTAAAAGCTACTCGTAACAATGATTATTATCTGACAATTACGGAAAGTAAAAAGAAATTCGACGACAACGGAACCCAAAATTTTGAAAAACATAAGATTTTCCTCTACAAGGAAGACTTTGACAAATTCAGCGAAGGGTTGGATGAAGTAGTGAACTATATTAAAGCTGCCATCGGCGGAGAAATTCCTTCGAAAAGTGCAGAAGCTCCCAAAAGCGAATTCGACGTAGATTTCGATCAGATTTAATAAAAGAAACAGCCATAGGAAGATGTCTGTAAATTTCAGACATCTTTTTTCTTGTCCCCTCCCAATAAGTCCCGGATAACAACCGAAGCCATAAAACATCCGAATAAGGGAGGCATGTAAGAGATTGTACCGACATTGGATTTTTTATTCTGTCCCTCTGTCAAAACAATAGCCGAAGGATCGGTAATTTCAGAAGAGAATACGACTTTTACTCCTTTATAAATTCCTAATTTGTGCAAACGCTTCCGGAGCATACGTGCCAGGTTGCAGTTATAACTTTCTGAAATATCCGCTACTCCGATACGGGACGGATCCAGCTTTCCTCCCGATCCCATGGAACTCACTACAGAAAGTCCCAAATGTACACTGTGATAAATCAGGAAAATTTTAGGGGCCAGCGTATCTATCGCATCGACTATATAATGGTAAGAAGCAGCTTTCAATACATCTATCATCTGTTCATCCCGGATAAAATCATTGAGAATATGTAGTTTAATCTCCGGATTTATATCCCGGAAACGGGAAGCCATTAATTCGGCTTTCGGTTGCCCTAAAGTACTATCTAAAGCCAGTAATTGTCTGTTTTTATTCGTAAACTCCGTGACATCCCCGTCAATAAGCGTCATCTCTCCTATTCCCGCCCGGCATAATTGTTCCGCAGCATAAGCTCCGACCCCTCCCAAACCAGCTACCAATACATGTGCATTTGTCAATTTTTTCAATCCTTCCTTTCCCACTAATAACTCCGTCCGACTCAGCCATTCATTCATGAATTCAGCATTTAATGTTTGATATTTCTAATTTCCGTTTCCCGAAGTACTCCGTTCTCCCTCTTATCAGGCATTCCGTTCTCCGAATAATTTCTGAAAATTTCCATATACTCCTTCCTTTAATGCCTCTAACGGCAGACCTAGGATCCGCGCTGTCTCCGTATATACGCTTTCCAGCGGAAAATCCGAATCGTCTGTTTCCAGAAAAAGCCGGTTTAAAGGAATAAACGAAAGATAGCGGGAAATATTCGACTGTCCGATAAATACTTTCTTCCCTACGGAAATATAAAATCCGCGTTCCAGAAGTTGTTCCAGAATTTCTCTGTTATTATTATATCCATGAATAATCCACGCTTGACGGGGACGACATTTTTTATACAAAGCCAATAATTCGGGATAAGCCCTTACGCAATGGATAATGAGCGGCAGATGGTATTTTTCCGAGAGCAATACCTCCTGTTCCAGCAAGGCCAGCTGAAACGGCATAACAGCCTCTGAGTTCCGGTCCAAACCGGCTTCCCCAATTGCCACAATCTTTCCTTCACGGGCCATAACTTCCAGCTGTCCAATCTGCTTTTCCCCCCGAATGTATAAAGGATGAATCCCCCAGGAACACAATTCTCCTTCCCTGCTGTCTTTTCCGTCACTTATATCCAGTATATAGATTTCCCCTTCCCGGAGATGAGTATGTATATTTACATAAAATGTACCCCCCTCTTTCAACATCTCAATTCTTCCCTTCTTTCTGCGTCATAATCTCAAGAATCGTACGGTCAGTTTGCTCCATACCTGCCGTCCCTATCAAACCGACATTCCGGATGGTTTTTTCAATATCGTCCTCTACAATACCGTCGTTATTGGTCTTTATTCCCCGCATAGACAATAAAGCTGCCTGGACAGCCGCCGAAACGCCGGAATATACTTTTAAAGCACAGCCCTGTTTGGCTCCGTCACACATCATTCCTGTCAGGTTCGAACACATGGTCTTAATGGTATTAACGACCTGCCCGTAATTTCCTCCCATCAGATATGTAATAGCCGAAGCAGAACCGGTACCGGCAATTAAAATTCCGCAAAGGGCGGATAAATGCCCTAAATAATAGTGTATATGAGCAGCTATCAGATTACTTAAAGCCAAAGCCCTTGCCAATTGCTCGCGGGTAGAACCAAAACGCTCGGCAGCTACGACTACAGGTAAGATAACGGTTATCCCCTGATTTCCGCTTCCGGAATTGGTCATAACCGGTTTTTCACAGCCGTCCATCCGGGCATCTGAAGCAGCCGTAGCCCATATAAGTGCATTATTCAGCAAATCATCCTCCAGCAAACCTTTCTCTATACTTTCTTTCAGCGTCCTTCCGATCTGTAAACCATAAGCCGTTTTTAAACCTTCCGCCGAAATAGCTTTATTCATTTCAGCTCCCTGCAGTACAAATTCAATTTTTTCCAAACCGACTTCGTGGACAAATTTCCAAATACGGGCAATACTCAATTCAGGACGGTCTTTTTTGTCCTGAGACAACACAGAATATTCTTTCTGAAATAAAATCTCACCGTTTTTCTCTACCCAAACAATATTGGTATGAGCATGTATAATCACTGTCCGGACCTGCTCTTTCCCCCTCCGGGCAATCGCTTCAGCATATAATTTATCCGGAGCATCCGGCTTCATTTTCACACTGATCTTCTGAGCTTCTACCAACCGACGGGCTTCCTCCAGATTATTCCCTTCCGACACATCTTTCAAAACCTCCAGACCATATTCGCACCTCCCGCATACCGCTCCCAAAGCAGCTGCAATCGGAAGCCCCGTCATCCCAGTACCGGGAATCCCTACCCCCATCCCATTTTTGTAAATATTTCCACTCACCCACACCTCCAACTCTTCCGGTATTCCACCCAATTCCTCCCGGCAACGGGCACAAGCCAATGCACAGGCTACGGGCTCAGTGCATCCTAAAGCAGGAACAGCTTCCTGTCTTAAAATTTCAATTATCTGTTCATCTGTAACCTGACACATCTCATTTACAATTTTGATATTAGATGTAACAAATTTATTCGTTTTTGTCAGAATTCTATTCAACCCGTTCAATATTAACATTTTTTTACACATATTGAGAAAAAGAAGAAACGGATTCCGTTCAAACACCACTGTATCCTCATACAAATCAATTGTCAGAAAATAAAAGAATACGCCACAATCTTTTCGTTTTTCACTGCTGATTTGTCTGATATGCGACCCATACCGGGACGCTGATCTGCGATTATCTTTATTTCAGAAAGTCGCCTTTATCTCCTATCGTTCCGCTTTGTTCAGAACCTGTAGTATTTTACCGGAAAAAATCATTGTAATAACAAAGAATAGTTGTTAATTTTGATTGATTTTGTCAACGAAATATTTCCTTAATTAAATAAGATCTATGAAACGTTTTATGTTATTAGTCATTATTTGCTGTTTTACCTTAGGGCTATTTGCACAAACAGCAAAAGAAGAGATTTTTGCCGATATCCACCGTTCGGCCAGTAATTATTATGCTTATCCCACACCAGCAGGTCAGCTGACCGCACCTCCGAAAGGATATAAGCCTTTCTACCTGAGCCATTATGCACGTCACGGCTCCCGTTTTCTGATTAATCCTGAGGATTACGAAAAACCGTTAAGCATCATGCGGGAAGCAGATCAAAACGGCGTCCTCACTCCATTGGGAAAACAGGTTTTAGGAGTTCTTGACAGTATGGCCGGTATGGCGGTAAAAAGATACGGTGAACTTACCCCGCTGGGCGCCCGCCAACACAGAGGCATAGCCGGAAGAATGTATCAGAATTATCCGGAAGTATTTCGTGGAGAAGCAGCGATAGACGCACGCTCCACAGTCGTTATCCGTTGTATTTTATCCATGATGTCGGAATGTCTGGAACTGCAATCCTTAAATCCGGATTTAAAGATCAAGAATGACGCCAGTCACTACGATATGGAGTATTTAAATTATCAGGGTAAGGCATTCAAGGAAATGCGTAAGTCAGACGAGATTGCCGAAGCGAAAGCTAAATTCCAGCGGGAGCACCTTCATCCGGACCGTTTAATGGCTGCTCTTTTCAATAATCAGGAATATGTAAAATGGAAAATAGACAGTGGCAAATTGATGAACGCCTTATTTAAACTAGCCAGTAATATGCAAAGCCATGATACGGATTTAGAGCTTTATTCCATTTTTACAAAAGAGGAATGTTACGATTTGTGGTTGATTGAAAATTACGACTGGTACCTGACTTTCGGGCCTTCTCCCCTAAACGGCGGAAAGATCCCCTATGTAGAAGCAAATTTACTGAAGAATATATTAGAAACAGCGGATACTTGTATTGTAAAAAAAGAAAACAGTGCCACCTTACGTTTCGGGCATGAAGTTTGCGTACTTCCTTTAGCTTGCCTTTTAGAACTGGACGATTGCGGTTATCAGACAGACAATGCGGATCAGGTTGCAGAAGTATGGCGCAATTACCGGATTTTTCCGATGGCAAGTAATATCCAGTTCGTTTTCTTCCGTAAAAAAGGGAGTGACGATATTTTGGTAAAAGTGATGTTAAATGAACAGGAAATGCAACTTCCGGTGAAAAGTGATCTGGCCCCCTATTATCATTGGAAAGATGTAGAAGCTTATTACAAGAATAAACTGGCCGCTTTTGAAAAAGAATCCTCATTTACCGGCTGCAGAAAATAAAAAAGGAATAGGCAGACGGATGAAATGCTTTAAAATTGGCGGATAGGCAAAACTGCCTGTAAAGTAATGTGAAAGAATGGAAACAAAAGCAGTTTTTTCCTGCTTTTGTTTTCTCCCTTTCAATTAAATATATTTATAAGATTTTCTCTTTATCTACAAGCCCGGTTGTACGGAGGGGGGTAAAAGAATAAGAATTATTTATCATTACCATCCCGGATTATTTTTTGTGATATATGGATTACCTTCCACCTCATCGATCGGAATAGGCAACCATTCATCACGTCCTTCACGAAATCCCAGATACTCAGACATACCATATTGCTTAAAATTCGGATCGGAAGCTTCCAGTTCGCGGAAACGCTGTACGACTTTTCCCCACCGCAACAAATCGAAAAAGCGGTGTCCTTCACCTGTTAACTCCAGAATCCGTTCATTTTCGATCACTTCCATATCGACAGCCGCTAAGGCCGGTAAATTTACACTTTTACGAGCCCTTACCCGGCTTACGGCTTCCAAAGGGGTCAATGTCCCCTGCTTGCCTCCGCTTACGACAGCCTCCGCATACATCAGCAATACATCAGCATAACGAATGTAGCGATAGTTCACTCCATGCGCCCGCTGATAGTAGAAATACATCCTATTGCCAGGATCTACCGTCGATAAGGTCCAATCGAGCCATTTCCGCCCGGCACATTTATATCTTGCCGCTTTTACATTTGACAAACCGAAACCTTTATCCCCGTATGTTTCCAGATAACTTTTTCCGTCAAAAACAGTCACGGCATCACCGGATTTTGCCGATATATCGTCTGAACCATCGTCGAAGATCAAGGTAGCAAACATACGCGAATCGGTATGTCCGTCAACATCTTTCGAACGGACAAAAGCCTGATAAACCCAATCGTGCATTACCTGATCCTGGGCCGTATTGCCTTTGTCGGTGTTCGGAGGATAGAAACCACGCGGATCTTTCCATACGCCACTTTCAGGAAGACCGGGATTGAAAGAAGTATTTACTGCATCGCCCAGAAACTGAAACTCAAAAATGGATTCGTCATTGTTTTCATGAGCAACGTCAAAATTCCAGTTATAATTATCTGTCAATGTATAAAAACCATCCTCCCCGCGGATAATTTCATCAAAACAGGCAGCAGCCTCATCGTAATAGGTAGCAGACGACTGACCGTAATATTTTTCAATTCCTGAACGGTAAAGATAGACTTTACCCAGTAAAGCGGCTGCCGAAGCCCGGGTAACACGTCCTTGATCATCCGCTCCCCAATATCCTTTTAACGGCAATAACTGACGTGCTTTTTCCAGATCTTGGCAAATAAATTCCCAAACTTCTTCAGGAGCAGCCTGCGGTTTGTAATCTTTAAGCGATTTCGGAAATTCTTTCATCAAAGGAATATTCCGGAAATGGGTGAGCAGAAAAAAATGGCAGAAAGCACGCAGGAAATAAGCTTCTCCCAGATAAGCATTTTTCTGTTTCTCACGGGTGAAATTCACACCAGGAATAACCTCAATCATCTGGCAAGCCTGTGATGCTGCCGTATAAAACAGTTGATAAGGTTGTACAACAGTATAATAGGAGGGAGTAAGTGCAGCGGTATATTGCCCCGGTGAAGCATAATCAGAACGTGCACTTCCTTCATCTCCCCGGTTACAAAGTAATCCCATACCGGAAGCCCCCATGGCCCGGGGCACGGTAATATACGAATAAATACCGATAATGCCCTCATTAATATTTTCCGGAGTTTTATAAAATTGGTTGACATCCTGCTGATTGGGATGGACGGATAAATCATCGAAAACACCATTACAGGCAAGAAACAAGGGTTCCGTAACCAGGCAGATAACCATTATTATTTTAGGAAACGTTTTCATCTTTACAGGATTAAAAAGTTAAACTAAAGCCGGCAGTATAAGTACGGGTATTTACTGTCGGTCCTTGTCTGTGCAGCCCGTCTACGCCACGGTCGAACAGCGTATTGTTACTAACTTCCGGATCATACATGGGATAACCGGTTATTGTAAACAAATTCTGTACCCCGGCATAAAGACGCGCACTCCGGATAAATGTATTCCTCAATAAGCGATCGCTGAATGTATATCCCAGCTGTAGATTTTTACATCTGAAATAAGAACCGTCTTCAACATAAAACGTACTGGGCAAAGAATTACCTCCTGCAAAATTATCTGTTTTGGCAACAGGCAAACCAGTAGCAGTATTACCGGGAGTCCAGGAATTCAGAGCATCTACAGGTTTATTACAAGAATAGTTGAAATAAGCATAGTACTTGGCAGCGCAAAAGATTTCATTTCCCTGAGAACCCTGGAAAAAGGCAGTCAGATCCCACTGCCTGTAACCTAATGTCAGATTCAGACCATACGTAAAATCAGGAACGGGATTCCCGATGACAGTTTTATCATTATCATCCACGGTTCCATTGGGTCTGCCTGTCAAATGTCCCTGGCCATCCAATCCGTTATTATCCTCAAAAATGAAATTTCCCTGAGTATCGATGCCCTTTACGACATAGCCCCAGAAAGAGCCGATAGGTAATCCCGGTTTGGTAATCGTAGCTCTGTCATTAAATTTCGAACTGAATTGTTGTCCACGAATCGGTTGCACCCCATCCCCCAATGCTTTCACCTTATTTTTCAAAAAAGAAATGTTAGCAGTGGTATTCAAGCGGAAAGAATTCCATTCTTTACGGTAAGCTGCTGTCAGTTCAAGTCCTTTATTCTCTACAGATGCCGTATTGAAATAAGGTAAGTCACCTTCATTCAGCGTTAAGGTCTGCCCAGAAGAAGGCAAAGCCTGCAAGGGTGCCAGCAAATCATTATTGCGCTTACGGTACAAGTCCGCCGTAAAAGTCAACTCATTCTGAAAGAAACCTAATTCAATCCCGGCATTGACCGTAACACTGGTTTCCCATGTCAGGTTTTCCTGTGCCAAACGGGTAACATATCCTATGGTGCGTTTATTTCCAAAAATAGCAGGAACAGGACCGTGTGCCAAAGAAAGGAAAGCATAAGGATCGATGAAGTTTGCACCCAGTTCACCATAACTTCCCCTGATTTTCAGTTTACTGATCCAGGGTACACTGAAAAATTTTTCCTGATGAATATTCCAACCGACAGAAACAGACGGAAAGTATCCTACCCTGTGCCCCCGGGCAAATTTAGAGGATTTATCGCTACGTATACTCACCGACAACAGATATCTGTTCCGGTAATCATAATTGACACGCGCAAAAAAAGATAGCAGAGCAGCATTCATTTCCTTTGCTCCGACAGTACCCGGTCCCTTGTACCCGGTAATCTCCGAAGCCCCCAAATCGTTATTATCACTACTGACAGACATCGTCCGGTTATATTCACGCATCCAACTGGTACCCAGCAAAACGTCAACTGTATGACCGTTAAATTTACCGTTATATGTAACTAAATTGTCAACGGTATAATTGAAATTTTCGCCACGGGCTTCATTCAAGGAAGTATAAAGTTGTCCAAAACCGGAAACAGGAGTTCCGTCTTCATTCCAGAGAGTACTATAAGCAGGTATATGAATATAATCGTGACTATTCAGATAACTTCCGGCCAGATTTAATTTATACGTGAGTCCTTCGACTATTTTCATTCCTATACTCAGACTGCCCGTTACATCTGTCGCTTTATTCCTGACCTCCTGATTATAAAAGAGAGCAATAGGATTCTCAACAGCCTCAGATAAAATACTATACTCCGGTCCTGCCGACACATAACGTCCGTATTCGTCTTTTTCCGGAACAGTAGGCAATCCCATCAACCATTCGCTGGGAATTGGTTTCTTCACAGTATGGGCAATAGCAAGATTTTCAGTGACACTCAACCTACCTTTTTTGAAACTACCGTTTACCCGGGCATTGTATTTTTCATAACCCGAGCGAACGAATATACCATCCTGTTTAAAATATCCCAAACCGAAATTGAAAGTGGTATGCTCACGGCCTCCGGAAATCGATGCATTTAAATTATACATGGGAGCCGGACCGAAATACAGATCCTGCCAGTCTGTATCTATCTCCGGACAAGTCGGATTAACATTTTCAGCCGCACGTTCCAGACCACTGTTATCGGCCACCTGATTAGCAAAGCGACGCCACTGTTCTGCATTCATATAATCCAGTTTTTTAGATAAGGTCTGGTAAGCATAAGAACCTGATACTTCAACAATAGTCTTGCCGGATCGCCCCTGACGAGTAGTCACCAATACCACCCCATTAGCCGCTCTCGATCCGTAAATGGCAGCAGCAGAAGCATCTTTCAGTATTTCTATGGAAGCAATATCATACGAATTCAAAGCATTCAATCCATTGTTACTGATCGCTCCGTCGATAACGTACAATGGTTCCGTCGAACCGAAACTACCGGCTCCCCGTATCAATATTTTAACATCCGCTCCGGCTTCCCCACCTTTTTGTATGATCTCAATCCCAGGCATACGTCCCTGTAAAGCAGAAGCTACATTTCCACTCAACTGTTTCTGTATTTCTTCTACCGGAACCGACGCGACAGCAGCAGTCAAACTGGATTTTTTCTGTACACCATACCCAATTACAACAATTTCATCCAGCAGCTCTGCCTCTTCCTGTAAATAAATAACGTAATGATCCTGATGGGATACCGGTATTTCCCTGGACTGATACCCTACATAGGTAATCAGTAATACAGCATCCGTATGCACTTCAAATACAAAATTTCCTTCAGTATCAGAGATCACCCCATTGGAAGTACCTTTTTCCAGAATATTTGCACCTGCAACCGGCTGTCCCCGTTCACTGAATAGAGTTCCGGACACTTTTTTCATACTTTGTGCATAGCAGGGAAATGCCATACTTATAAGCACTAGGAATAGAAATTCCTGTTTTAAGATTTTTTTTAACATAAATTATATAGCTAAATGGCAAGACAATATAACCGCAAAGCGGCTGCCTTTACCAGGCTCCGATTGCAAAACAATATGACCCTCTAATTTTTCAACAATTGCCTGACAGATAGCGAGCCCCAGTCCTGTACCCTGTGCAAATTCATCCTGTTTATAAAAGCGGTCGAATATCATTTTTTGCTGTTCCGGAGATATACCCTTTCCGGTATCTTCCACAAAAATAGCAACCTCTCCACTTTCTTTTAAAACATCGTATCCCAGTTTTATATAACCGTTTTCTGTAAATTTACAGGCATTTGTCAGAAAATTGGTGATTACCTGCGTAAGTCTTCCCTTATCGGCCCAGATAACCGGAGATTCCTCCGCCGTTTCTTTCAAAAATTGCAATTGTTTTGGAATCAACATACGATGAGTAGCATACAGTTCATCTATCAGTTCTCTGACAGAACATTCTCCCATTTCGAAAACCATCTGACCCGATTCGAGCCGCGAAAGTTCCAGAATATCATTAATTAATAAGAGTAATAAATCACTATTCCGGTTAATTGTCCGGATAAATTCCACTTTATCGGTTTCTTCCAAATCTTCTTCTGTAGCCAGAATATTAGAAAAACCGACGATCGCATTGAGCGGTGTTCTGATTTCATGACTCATGTTTGCCAGAAAGGACTGTTTTAATTCTGCTTTTTCCGCTAATTTTTTTGCTAAAATCAACTCTTCTTCCTTATCTTTTACATTCTGTATATTGATGAGCAGGCCGCTGATTTCAGTTTTTCCTCCTTGCTTCATCTCCATGGAACTAAAACGGAATTCCCACCATTCATACTGTGGACCCGTCAGTTTGCAACGATATTGCTGAATAGCTTTCCTCCCTACTTTTATCGAAATTCTGTTCATATCGAACAACGGAAGATCTTCCGGATGAATCAGCTGCTTAAATTCTTCCAAAGTAAGCTGACCCGGCAATTCCCCAATGGGATGCTCAAAATAGAAATAATTGTCCTGAAACCGCCACACATACGTATCTCCCCCCTGTATGGCCAGTTCCAGAGAAGTATTCTTCCGAGATACATTCTGTAAAGCCTCTCTGGTACGCTTTTGTTCACGTATATAGAGATAAATCATACCGGCAATAAACGAAAGTAAAATGAATGTAAGCAAAGAAATTACGATAATAAGTTCTGTCTTATAACGTTCATAAAAAGGCATATTTATAAAACGTACTCCGGCAGGAAGAATATCCTTCTCCAATTTAAACCGATCGAGAGTCTGCCAATCGATCATATACTCTTTTGCACTCTCCGTAATAGGAAGATCAGCGGGCGAAATGCCAGAAAATATTTGAACTGCAAGTTCCGCACCTTCGGTAATCTGCTGTTCGCAGGATGTGAAATACCCTCCAAAATAAGCATTCCAAAACCCGAAAGGTTCATTAATCACAGTAAAGGTCGGACTAATATGACTAAGCCCTAACGGGACCGTAATAATCCCATACAGGTCGTTAAGAAAATATTCCTGAGTAAAAATATCCCCGGACTGACCGATAATAGCAACCCCTTTCATATCCCGGTAAGGGCGGAAAGTTATTACGGAAAAAGGATAGGGACTATTGTTCCGTCCCCATATTTGCAAAGTTTCGAAAAGCGCTGTATCTGCAGGAAAATGCGGATCATCAGGATACATTTGATGCAAATAATAATGATTAAAATGAATATCCGGACATCCTTTCAGCTGTTCGTGAATTTCCCGGTGTGCATATTGTGCCATATAAGTCAATTCGTAATAGGCCGTAATGGCAACATGCTTTTGAAATATTTTTTCTATAAAACGTACATTGGACTCATAATCAACACATTCCCATTTCCCGGTAATATTCCGGTACTTCTCTAACAGTTCCTGCATCGGCTGCAATTGATATACTCCTGTAAATACCACTGGTATTTCACCTATCGACGGATGACCGGACTTCAGGAAAAAACTGAGGGCATAATCATCATTAATGAAAATAAGATCGGGAGGTTTTACAGAAAAACTGTCCAATAATTGATTAAACCATTCTATACGTAAATCAAAATTTTTTCGTTCGGTATCCAAATAATGATAAGAAATCTCAGCGCGGATTCTTCGCTTTTTGAATTCCTTCTCCAACAATTTGTTCATATATAAACAACGCGGATTATCAGAAGCATAAGAATGAATCATCGCAACCCTTTTGAGCGGAAGCTGTTGAAAAGAGAAATAACGGTACCCCTTAAACAGTAATCCACAAAACAAGATTACTCCTGCTATAAGGCAGATACGATTTTTGATTTTCAGTGACATATATTTCTTTATCCAATGTTGCACAAAAATCATCCGGATTCTAAATTAAATTTAGAAACCAAAATCTAACTTCCCATCGTTCCAGTAACCACTTTTACAACCCAGGTGTTCGAAAAACTTAATAAGTCATTCATAATAAAAATCCACATCATTTATATTTTTTTCAAAAAATCTTCTTTTACTTTTTGAAATATTATTCCTGATAAATTTAAAGTACTTCCCTGCTTATCCGATTCGCTAATTCAGTATGCACAACTGTGAAACAACAACTATGGAAATATGACAGACAAATATACATTATTAGATTATTATCTCTCAAAAATTCAATCACAATTTTACAGCATAAAAATTCTTAAACAAAAGTCTATTTTTAAACTTCTACTAACAAAAATGAATACTAAAGATCAAGAGAAGGAATATCCACTTCTTGTCTTCACGGCATCCAAAAACAAACAGAATTACCGGAAAAGCGGAGAATAGGATTTTTGCAATTCGTAAAATACTCCCACTATTTAAAATAATCAGAAAAGTTATACTTAACTGAGAGTATTTAAATATATTAAAAATAAATTATTTATACAAATATTAAATTTATTTTAGTCCATCGAATTCTTTACTATTTCCGTAAACTCTTAAAAAAGAAGATCATAATCCTGAAACATCCAATTTATTTTGAACGCTTACCTTTCGAAAATAAGACGTATTTCAACAGTTATAAACAAAAATGATTCCGGTGAAAAACTATACAATATCTGTTGCAGTTACTATTTACAAGCTGTATTTTGTAAAACTGATCTTTATACTTTTATTTCTGGTAATACATTTCTTCGCATTGTCAGACACTTTTGGACATTTTACTTAAATTTTTTATCTTCGCACCAAATTAGCCGATACCTATGTATAAATTTATCTTTATCCTTTTTCTTTTTTCCGGCAGTCTGACTGCTCAAACCCTTGACTCCGAAATAACCGATACCCTTCAGGTGGAAATGCTACCTGATATTTTTGAGAAATTGGCTGTTATTGAAGGGAACGGGGGCAGGATAGATATAAAAGAAAATGCTCCCGTCAACGATCTGGTACGGATCCATATCCAACAAAACCGGGAACAAAAAACAGTGCCCGGCTACAGGATCCAGATATTTTCAGGAAGTTCCTACGATTACACCGTAGAGCGCCTACAACAAATGAAGACAGACTTTGAAACGGAATTTCCGGATATACCTGTATATTTGAACTATTTCGATCCCGATTTTAAAATCCGGGCCGGTAATTTCCGTTCCCGCCTGGAATGTATTCCGGTTTTAAAACGAATCCGTGCCCGATACCCTGCCTGTTATCCGGTAAAAACAGATATTCCGGTTCAGGATCTGAAAAAACTTTCCCAGTCTCAAACCGAAGAAACCGAAGAAATGGAAGAAGACAGTTCATCCGGACTGAATACAATGTTTTGATTTATTTTTTTCAAAACCTGTATTTCTTCAACCAACCGCTTTTTAAAATTCAAATAGTCGGCAGAGGTGGCAGAGAAAGGACGATGAGCCAAACCTTTATTCAATTTGTCCACCCGAAGCATTAAATCGTAAATCCGGGGAGAAATCCAGGTGTCCCGGAACTTTTCCCAAATATATTCTATTGCTAAAGCAGAAGGATGCAACATATCGTCTGCATAAAACCGATAATCCCGCAATTCATCCATGAGTATCTCATAGGCAGGGAAATAATAAGTCTGAGGTATAGTTCTGCACAGTTCTTCCGCCGACAGTAACAAAACAGCTTTACTGGTCTGATTGGCGTGTGCGCCGTCTTTCCAATGCCGTATCGGACTGACAGTAAAGATTACTTTTAAACGGGGATTTTTCTCTCTAAGCTCAGCCAGCAAAGCCTGATAGACGTTTACAATTTCCTCCACCGACAACCGGAACCGTTCAAAATCTGATCCGGGAAATCTATGGCAATTGGATACGATTATACCACTCTTCCGATACCGGTATACCCAAGCCGTTCCAAAAGTAATCAAAAGGAAATCTGTTTTTTTTAAAAAATCTGCCGCCCGCTCTAAACGCGTATTTATAGAATGCAAACAATCCTCTTTCTTTTCCGATGAAAAACGCCCATGATGGTAGAGACTCACCCACTTCCCCTGGTTTTCCCATAAATCCTCTTCCGTAAAACGGCGTCTTTCCGCTAACATTCTCAGTACATTCGCTGCCGACAAAGGATTATAGACAATCCCGCAGGGATTCACTTCCGTCCTGAAACGGAAATAATCTAATTTTTGTCCGATATTTTCAGTGAAACACGACCCGACAGACAGTATAGAACTGTCGTAATCCATTTGATAAACAGAGGGTTCACATGCTACAAAAGTCCGGAATTCCATATCTTTTCATTTAAAATAAAAAACCGGGAAAGCACCTTTCTCCAGCACTTCCCCGGCTTTCGTATGCCAAAGATACAAAAAACCTCACAATCTCAATCCTGTCCTTTTATCAATTGGAGTTTTTCCGTCATTTCTTTCACTTTTTCCGGATATTCAGCGGCCAGATTATGCTGTTGTGCCACATCCTCTTTCAGGTTGTAAAGCCTTGCTTCTACAGTCTCTCCCCTTCGGGTAGTATATTCCGGTATACAGGCCCAATCTCCCTCTTTCAGCCACAAATCAATTCCATATCCTTCCAGCACCAGATTCTCTCTCCCCTGCTGAGATTTTCCAAGCAATGCGTCAATCTGATTTTCTCCGTCCTTCACTTCGTAGGAAGTGTTCAACAATGCAGCAAAAGAAGGACAAAAATCAACCTGACAAATTAAAGCATCGGAAGAAGTACCGGCCTGTACTTTACCCGGCCAACGCACAATCATCGGAATACGGGCTCCTCCTTCATAGGGATCACATTTCCACCCCCGGAAAGGGCCAGCCGGTTTGTGATCACCATTCATTTCTTCTGCCCTGTCCTGATAACCGTCGTCCAAAACCGGTCCGTTATCACTCGTAAAAATAACAATCGTATTTTCGGTCAGATTCAATTCATCCAGGTATTTTAAAAACTCATTTACACAATAATCGGCTTCCAGAATAACATCCCCGCGGGGGCCCAGTTTGGACTTTCCTGCAAACATCGCATTCGGTAAACGGGGCACATGCGGCTGGTGCAAAGCATAATATAAAAAGAAAGGCTCCTCCTGATGCGCCTTTACATAACCTTTCGCTTCATCCAGAAATACTTTATACATCTCTTCATCCACCCAAAGAGCCGATTTTCCGCCTTTCATGTAACCGATACGGGGAATCCCGTTGGTTATCGACATATTATGTCCCAGACTTGGGTGCATCCGCAATAATTCAGGATTATCTTTGCCTGTAGGCTCTCCGGGAAAATTGTGTTTGTAACTCACTTCAATCGGATCGTTGGGATCCAAATGGACCACCTTTCCATTGCTGACATATACCGTCGGCACCCGGTCGTTCGTAGCCGCCATAATATACGAATAATCAAATCCGATCTCATTCGGAGAAGGAGTAATAAGTTCATTCCAGTTTACATTTCCATTTCCCAAACCCAAATGCCATTTTCCAACAACCCCCGTAACATAACCAGCCTGCTTTAACATTTTAGGCAATGTAGGCATGTCTTCTTTGATCAGCATCGGAGCATCCCCCGGTAATATGGCTGCCCCTACCCGCCAGGGATACATACCTGTCAACATAGCAAAACGGCTCGGGGTACTCGTAGCAGAAGTACAATGCCCATTCAGTTGCCTCAACCCTTCCCTTGCCAAACGGTCTATCCCCGGAGTCTGAATTTCCGTCGCCCCATAACAACTGATATCTCCGTATCCCAGGTCATCAGCCATGATCACAACAATATTAGGTAGCTTTTCCGTCTTTTTGACATGCCCCCCACAGCCAGCCACCAAGGCTGCCAAAGGCAATGTCCCGAATTTCAATAAATCGGCATTCTTCATATTTTTTCCACTTTAAAGTAAATCTAAATATTTTTAATTTAGTCGCAATTGATTCGTAAAAATAATGATATAGCCCGCCATTTGCAAATGATTTACTAATTTTTATTCAAGGATCTAAAAGTTTGTTATCTAACTTTTCCAATGAGATTACGAACAGTATATTTTAAAACTTCTCTTCTATTTATCACCCTGACTGCAGGATTATTTTAAATCCCAAAATTCATTCTCCTCCCTTAGCTTCTTTCTTTTGGAATTCAGCATTTTTAATTATTTTTGTGCAATCAATTGTCTGTAATGGGGTACGCTACTATTATTTTGATTGCATTGGGTCTTTCCATGGACAGTCTGGCTGTCAGTATCAGTGGAGGAATTTTCATGAAGAAGTTCTGTATCCGGAAATCTTTGAAAATGGCACTGATTATGGGAGTATTCCAGGGAGGAATGACTTTAACGGGATGGGGCCTAGGAATCAACTTCAGCAAATATATTTCCGACTACGATCACTGGATTGCCTTTCTGCTGCTTTCTTATTTAGGAGGTAAAATGATATATGAATCTTTTAAAGCCGAAAAATCTTCCCTGGCTTCTTTATCGAATAAAACCTTATTTGCATTGGGGATTGCCACCAGTATCGATGCATTGGCCGTCGGTATCAGTTTCGCTTTTTTGAAAGCCGGTATTTTTATTCCGGTGCTGATCATTGCTTTCGTCACTTTTCTTTTATCCCTGTCCGGAGTATGTTGTGGTTTTCATTTCGGAAAAATCAAATGGATTAATGTAGAATTTGTAGGTGGTATTATTTTAATTGGGATCGGCTTGAAAATTTTATTGGAGCATACGCTGGGATAATTCGTTTGTCAATCTTTTAAATAGTTTGCCAATTTATTTTCTGTCATTTCCCAAAGTTTTTTCCGCTGCTCCTGCTTTTTTACTGCTTCAGGCATTTCCCGCAGCCGCTTGTTTATCCAGAAACCACCGTTTACCGTTTTTCCGGCTTCCGACAATATCAGGTGTAAAGCAGTCGCTGCTCCTTTTTGCGGACTTTTTATAAAAGGGCGGAAAAAAAGATCTGTTAAAGGATCGAACCAGCGGTGCATCGTAATCATACCTGTATCTACAACCCCCGGATCTATAGCATTAACCGTTATTTCTCTTCCTTCCAACCGGTTTGCAAGTTCGGCAGTGAACAGTAATACCCCTAATTTAGAACGACCGTATATTTTAAAAAGGCTGTAATTTTCTGCCGTAATATCAAAAAAATGTTCGTCTATTTTCCCCAAACGGTAGGTACAGGAAGAAGTATTGAGGATACGGCAACCTGGAGAAAAGGCCGGCAGTAATAAACGGGTCAGTAACCAGGGAGAGGCATAATTGACTTGCAGCATCCGCTCCATACCGTCCTCTGTCAGCCCGAATTGCTGACACATCACTCCGGCATTATTGATCAAAGCATCTATCTTTACTCCCTGCCGTAACAGCTGAGCGGCAAATCGCTTTACCGACGCAAAAGAAGCCAAATCCAGTTCCTTTACTTCTATTTTTAAATTACCGGTCAAACCGGCGATTTGTCCCCTGACCTGCTCTGCTTTTTGCCTGTTCCGGCAAGCCATTATCACTCTATATCCGGATCTTGCCAGTGTTTCCGTAATCGCCCGGCCTATGCCCCCGTTAGCACCTGTAACAATATACATACACGTTTATCTCTGATTCGTTGCGGGTAAAAGCCCGCTTTTCCGCATGATCCACCCCGCAAAACCCGACGGTAAAAGTAAAAGCAAAGGCAGGAATAAATGATTCACCAAACCGGGCATACGCATGGCCTTTTTCCGGAACATCGCCCGGATTCCCTTCCGGGCCAACTTTTCCGGACGCATCATAAACCCCAGACGGATAGCCAGTTTTTGCAGATGCTCACTCAGATGATACAAATTGGTGGCTACCCCTCCCGGACATAAGACCGTGACACTTACCCCATATCCGTATAATTCCGACCGGAAAGCCCGCGAAAAGCTTTTCAGATAACGTTTGGTTGAAGCGTACAAGGCGATCCCCGGATAAGGCAACCAGGCAGACAGAGAAGACATATTCAAAATATAACCCCGCCCCCGTTTCTTCATATCTTCCCCAAACAAACGACAAAGCATAGTAGGAGTCAATAAATGAAGCAATACCATTTTCTCCACCTGAATGGCTGGCTGCTCCAGCACTTCCCCAAAATAAAACATTCCCGCATTATTGATCAAAACATCCACCTCTACCGATTTTTCCCGGCAATAAGCGTAGAGCTGAGGGGCTGCTTCCGGTAAGGACAAGTCCATATAAACCGGCACAACCTCTACGCCATACATCTCCCTCAGCAACTCCCCTTTTTCTTCGATTGCCTGTTGTTCATTACTTACAATCAACAAATTGTAGTTCCGCTCTCCCAATACCCTCGCATATTCAAAACCAATTCCGGAACTTGCACCAGTGATCAGTGCCCATCGATTTTGCATAGCCTTTACTTTTTCAGTTCTTTCAATATCCTGGACGGCAAACCGGAAAGATGCTGATGGCAAGCCATCTCCCGCGAATACATCCGGGCAATACAATAATTAGTATGCTCACAGGCACAACGGGCATTTTCCTCCCGTTGCATCCGGTTTACAAAATCCGGTTCGTTCAACAAAGCACGCGCCATGGATACAAATTCAAATCCTTTATCCAGCACTTCGTCTATTTTCTCCCGGGAAACCAAACCACCTACATATACTAAGGGTAATTTCAAATTTTCCCGGAATTTCAAAGCATCCGGTAAAAAATAAGCCTCTTCGAAAGGAGCATCCGGAATCATAAACCGTCCCACAGCCCTTACTCCCCATTTTAACCACCAGCATTTCATATAGTGAGTCATCGTATACAAAGGCATCTTTCCCCGCATCACATACATCGGAGCCTTGCTCACAAATCCTCCACTCAGAATTAAAGCATGAACACCCTCTTTTTCCAAAGTACGCCCTACTTCCAGGGTCTCTTCCAACTCCATTCCTCCCTTAAACCCATCCCGCATATTCATTTTCACCAATACAGCCAAGTCTCCTCCGGCAGTTTGCATCACTTCCCCCATCACCATTTTCATAAAACGCATGCGGTTTTCCAAAGTCCCTCCAAACTCATCTTTGCGATGATTGGTATAAGGAGATAAAAACTGACTGATTAAATAACCGTGGCCGGCATGAACTTCTACTGCATCAAAACCCGCTTCTTTTACGAAACGAACGGCTTCCCCGAAAGAGCGGGCCATATCGTATACCTCTCCTTTCCGCATTCCCCGTACTAAGGTGGGGGAATAAATATTTATTCCTCCCGAAGCGGACAGGGGACGGCAACCGGCCTGATTCCGGTGGGACATATTCCCGCAATGTCCGATCTGAATAGAAGCCGCAGCTCCTTCTTTGTGAATGGCATCCGTAATTTTCCGTAAACCGGGAATAATTTCAGGCCGCAGCCACAATTGATGCGGAAAAGATAACCCACTCCGTACGACTGCAGCATAAGCCAAAGTGGTCATACCTATTCCACCGGCAGCCACCGACCGATGATAATCAAATAACATATCCGAAGGTGCATTTCCGGGACACATTCCCTCAAATGCAGCAGCACGTATCGTCCGGTTACGCAAAGTCAACGGGCCGATTTTAGCCGGCGTAAATAATTTTGAATCCATATATTTTTGTATCGTTTTATCAATATATAAAAGGGATAACCCGCTTCTTTTTTCCCACTTCTTCCCCAAACATTTCCTTATACCTCTGGTAAATCCGATCGGCCCGGGGTATCAGATTAGCTGCAGTCCACCAGGCAAAAACCGCCCCGGCCCACGACCAGGTTAATAGGGCAAATCCACACCATTCCACTATCTCTCCAAAATAATTGGCCGAAGTTATATAACGGAAAAAACCACCCTGAGGCAAATAATGGCCCGTATCCCCAGGCTTCCTCAAATGCCGGATAATATAGTCAGAATGTATATTGATGGCCATCCCTGCAAAAAACAACAGACTACCCATTATAAACTGAGGGGTCGCCAACCAGCCGGGAGTATACCGATCTAAAGGAGAAAGATAAAAAATCCATTCTCCCTGCATGGTCCCATTTAAAACATTGAAAAAAATCCCCATGCTCATAATGCCAACCGGCATTTTGCTCTTTCCCTTCAGTAAAAAAGGATAAATAAAAGAACGCTGAAAATAATGCATTTCAAAAAACAGAAAAAATATCAGCGGCACACATTCAAAACGCCGGTCAGAAAAATACCAATACCCCAGCATTACTAAAAATACAGGAGCCTCCATCAACAGCCAACCTACTTTATTGTTAACAGCTATACCCCATTTTTTATCAAAAAATATACCGTAACCTGCTTTTACATAATAGAGGGCAATAAAGACTACCACAGCTATTCCGGCCATGACGATCAAAAACCAATGAAAAGTCTCCAGATTCATTTTCAAAAATTTGTCCTAAATTACAAAAAATAACATATCCTTCTGCTTCTTTCCCGAAAATCTTACTATTTCCTTTTGTTTTTTAATAAAAACCTTTCCTTTCTCTTTCCGAATAGTTATCTTTGCAGTCCATACCATAGAGGGGCAGACATGGCTTTGACAGCATGAAGAATAGGTATGTAAGCATGTCGGGAGCAGTGAAACGGCCCGTAAATCCCGGACACAAAATTTTAATTGGCGAAGAAAATTACGCTCTTGCTGCCTAATCGAAGCATAGTAGAGGTGGCTTAATCTCTGTTCAAGGAACGGAGACAAGACATCCCGCCGGTGGTTTCACCTTATTCCGGCCGGCATACGGGGTGCAGTCAATATAAGGTTAGTCTGAGCCGGCTTCGGGCGAAAGGCGAAAATTCAGAAGCTAAGCGATGGCTTGGGTGCTTTTTTCCGGACCATCGTCGAAAACCAATAAAAAGCTAAGCATGTAGAAAGCATATGGATTCCGTGTTTGGACCAGGGTTCGATTCCCTGCTGCTCCACAATAAATATTGATAATCGATATTTAAAAAATTACACCCAATTTCTCATACCGCTTTGTGAAACGGGGTGTTTTATTTTTATAATTTAATCAACTGAGCTTTACAGCGGATTACCGAAACTTTCTTTGATCTTCTTCATCGTATATGTTCTGTTGTTTTATATGTATTTTAATCATTCTTGTATATTTTATAAAATTGTTTTGTCCGCCAAATATTCATCACGGGAAAGGTCTTTAAGCCAGAGTCTGTAAGATTCAAGTATTCAGCAAGCTCTTTTGAAATACCAGCTCAAAAAGTAGCAGATTTCTTTTGTCATCTTTTCCCTCCGGTCTGTTGTATTTGCCGGTTTGATGCTCCACTCGCTTTTTCGTAATTCATCCTGCGTTAAAACGCCGATACTTCCTCCTTTTAGTCAGGCTTTGCCTGCCTAACGTCGGCAAACAACCCGGCGTTTTTTAACACTCCGGACTTCAAACGAAAAGACGCTCGTTCCCGCAAGGACCGGCAAATACAACAGACCTCCGGTTATACACAGCCGAACTGGTACCGGAGTTTAGGAGAAAACGTCCAATAAATCCACTTGCCTTTATTCCGGATTTTATATTCCGGGACGGGTAAATTTCTTTCCACCGCCATAAAAAAAGGATCTTCTGTATATTGCCCGGAAGGACTCCATTCCATCCGGACAACGCCATCGGTAAGTACTGTAAAACGAACGTCTTTTTCCTGATAAGCAACAGCTTCCCGGAAGGGCGTTGCTAACGTAAAATTTTTTCCTACGGAAAGGACTGACAGTATGAAAAACAAAAATAGATTTTTCATGTTTTAAGGTTTTATCCGAAGAGCACACTTTCACGCTTGAACCACAATAGTTTATATAAACATTTATATTACAGTATATTTACTTTTCACTTATTGATAAATGATACCGCAAAGTTCTCCCGAAGGGTACGATATTAAAAAAATAATCGCCCGTACTTACAGTGTGAAAAAATGGTGATTGGTATCTTCTAAAGAGCAGGCGTCGTAAAATCATATCATTAAAATTGATGTTTTGCTCACTTTTTTGCAGTTTGGTGCAATATATAACCTATTCAATCAAATATATACCTAAATAATTCGCATCTTTGCAATCATGTTGGGTAGACACATATTAAATATGAAGTGCAAATTACTAAACCGCATCAAAGTCGTTCTCGCAGAGAAAAATAAGAGCAATAAAGGACTCTTCGGACAATTGGATAAAGATCCTGCTATAATCTCCAAATGGGTTACCAATACAACACAGCCCAATGGGGAGACGCTAATTCAAATATCCAAAGTTTTAGGTATAACTGTGGATGACTTATTGAGACCGGAACAATAGACTTATGGGAACAGTCAAATTATATAAATATCTGGATTATAATGGTGGATTGATGATGTTATCTTATAGTAATCTTCAATTTACCAATGCTACGCAGTTGAATGATCCGTTTGATTGCCACCCATCGTTAATTGATTTCTCTAATGTCCCGAAAGAAGCATGTGGGAGCTGTCCTCCGGAAATAATTGAAGAATCAAGAAGGGCTCCATTTCGTAGAAACAGAGAACAGGTGTGGATATGTAGCCTTTCCAAAATACATGATTCAATCTTGATGTGGAGCTATTACAGTAAACATAAAGGTACCTGTATTGGTTTGGATATGGAAAAAGCTAAAAAGTATCTTTCGAGAATGCATGGAAGAATCATGATTAGCTGTGTGGAAGTGGAAGTACAATATAAGGATATGGTAGAAAAACCAGATTATTTTAGGGATACAAAAGACTTTTTCCATTATCAATTATCCACAAAAGCAAAGGCTTGGGAGCATGAACAAGAGGTCAGGTTATTTATTTTAGCCCCTTCCCCTACGTATAGGATATTATTGCCACACCAGAATGATAAAAATGGTCCGATTGATTGGAAAGAAGTTCGGGCTTTTCCTAAAATCGGAGGAGAGTGCTTTGAGTCTGTCTATCTGGGAATCAATATGCATACAGATGAGAAATCAAAAATAATAAGCGCTGCCCGAAAACTGAATCCAGACATGAAGATTTACCAAATGGGGATTGATACAAATGCCTTTAGATTAAATACAGAACTGATAAAATAATAAAATGGCTAAGAAACAAAATAGACCGATAAAGGAGGAAGCTCTTGAAACGATACTTTTCAATTGTCGTAACAGTCTGCGTGGACGCGCAGCCATGACAGACAAACGCGACTTATTGCTAACTCTTGTATTCCTGAAGTTCATAGGAGAACGGTTCAAGCAGCAAAAGGAAAAAATCAGGCATGAAATAGTGGAAGTGCAGGGCATTAATGATAGGGATTTCATTGAGCTGCAACTATCACGTCCCAACCAATATATGCAGGATGGAGTATTCTTCCTGACAGATGAGACATTCTGGGACAAACTGATTCTTACTTCGCCTACTGGTATGTCCATCGCTTTTGATACGGCTATAAAAACTTTGGATGACAACGAGCCTAAGTTGAAAAATGCCCTTCCGCAGCAAATTTTCACCAAAACGGCCCTTGAACCGGGAGTTTTGAAAAGCGTAGTGGATGAAATTAACAAGATAGATCTGCAGAAATTTAATGACCATGACCTCATAGGGCGTGTTTATGAGTATTTCTTACAGGCTTTTTCCATCAACGCAGACAAAGAGGAAGGAGAATTTTACACGCCGCATTCTATCGTGGAGCTTATAGCCTCTCTCATCGAACCTTTTGACGGAACAGTCTATGACCCTTGCTGCGGTTCCGGCGGCATGTTCGTTCAAGCGGCAAAGTTCATAGAAGCGCATGGTGGAAACACCAAAGCTGTCAATGTGTATGGGCAGGAATCAGAACCGGCAACCTATCGTCTTGCAAAGATGAATCTGGCTATCCGAGGCATCTCTTACCATTTGGGAGACAGAGCCGTGTCCACTTTCTCCGATGACCAGCATAAAGATCTCAAGTTTAATTACATCATGGCGAACCCGCCGTTCAATTTGAAGAAATATGCCGAATATGGAGGTTTTGAGACTGATCCCCGATGGCAAGGCTATGGAGTTCCTCCTACCAGCAATGCCAATTATGCGTGGATTCTGCATATCCTTAACAAATTAAATGTCAGCCGTGGAATCGCAGGATTTCTACTTGCCAACGGTGCATTGGACGACAGTGATACGCTTGAAATACGCAAACAGCTAATTGAAAACGATAAAGTAGAGGCCATTATCATTTTGCCACGAAACATGTTCTATTCTACCGACATATCCGTTACCCTCTGGATATTGAACAACAACAAGAAAGGCGGTCCGTGGCACGGAAGGCAACTTCGTAACCGCACAGGTGAAATTCTGTTCATCGACTTGCGGACTTGGAACAGGAATATATACGAAAAGAAATATGTCCGTCTGTCGAAAACGGAAATAGACAGAGTGAGTCAAATATATTTCAACTGGCAAACCGAGAATTTTGCTGAGTATGCCGAGCCGGAATTATACTATGCTGCGCATCGTGACGAAATTCAAGAAAAGGGATATTCTCTCGTGCCTTCCAGATATATTGAGTTTATTGATCGCGATACAGAAATAGACTATAAATCTGCTCTTTCTGAAATGAGTTATAAATTTGATGCGCTGAAGAAAAGATGGGATGCAAACGAAACGGAACTCGTAAACGCTTTCAAAATTTTAGGGTATGGAAAAGAATAAGCTACAACATCATGATATAACAACCGATAAACTGATTGATGACATTCGGAGTATCATAGAACAAGGCCGGAGACAGGCATATGTGGCAGCCAATCAAATTGCGGTACTTACCTATTGGCACATCGGGCGGCGGATAGTGGAGGAAGAACAGCATGGAGAAGCCCGTGCGCAATATGGCACCCGGTTGATTAAAACATTGGCAGAACAACTGATACCTAAATACGGCAGTACGTTCAGCAAACGAAATCTGGATTACTTTCGTCAATTCTATTTGTGCTTCAACAACTTAGAGATTGTGAACACGCGTGTTCACAATTTGACCTGGTCACACTTCCGCTCGATTATACAGGTTGCAGACCCTAAGGCCAGAGAGTGGTATGTGAAAGAAGCCTCGGAACAGATGTGGAGTGTGAGAACACTCAATCGTAACATCGGTACACAGTACTATGGTCGCCGTATGGCTTGCGTAAGGGAAGGTCTGGCATTGCCAGCCCCAGACATCGAAGCCAATGATCCCCTGGAGTATATAAAGAGTCCGGTGGTTGCCGAGTTTTTGGGCTTCCGCAAGGACAGTAAATATGACGAGAGCCAGTTGGAGCAAGCCTTAATAGATCATCTGCAACAATTTATCATGGAATTGGGGCGTGGTTTTGCCTTTGTTGACCGGCAGAAACACATTTCAACGGACACCGGTGATTTTTACATTGACCTCGTGTTCTATAACATCAAACTCAAGCGTTACGTGCTGTTTGAATTGAAAATACATCCTCTGACACATGCGGACGTGGGACAATTGGATATGTATGTTCGGATGTACGATGACCTTGTAAAAGATGAGAATGACGATCCCACAATAGGCATATTGCTTTGCACCGAAACCGACAAAGTAATGGCAAAATACTCAGTACTTAACGGTAGCGAGCAACTTTTTGCAGCTAAATATATGGCATATATGCCGACGGAGGAAGAATTGAGCAGGGAGATAGAACAGCAAAAACGGTTCTTCTTGGAACAATACGGAAAAGAGGAATGATATGGGAGAAAGTCATGTGAAATGGGTTAGGTTGGGAGATTGTATTTCCCAAAGACGTGAAAACAACAATAACTATGATGTACCTATATATGGAGTAACACGTGATGGATTTATTCCTCCCAAACAAAAAGAGGCAGATACTAGTATGTATAATACTTTCTACCTTAATGATTTTGTTTTTAATCCAGCACGAATGGAAATAAATTCTATATACCTAAACGATTTTTGTGAAAAGGCAATATGTTCTTCTCTTTACGAAATATTCTATATTAACAACACTGATGTATTACTACCTCATTTTTTTCATATATTCTTAAAAAGAAGTGAGTTTGCAAGGCAATGTGAATATATTGGTTGGGGATCTGCAAGAGAATATTGTAGAACAACAAACATTTCAGATATTGAAATTCCGTTGCCATCTCCTGCCGAACAGCAGAAAGTTGTAAATGCATGGAAAGCATTTCGGGAAATCAAAGAACAAAACGAGGCGAAGGCTGCTCCACTTATGCAGGTCTGCCAAAGTTATATACAAAAGGCTAAAAAGAATAATGTAGATAAGTATCGTATTAGTAATGCGATAAAAGTTGTAGATACGATAAATAAAGAAGGGTATTCCTATGAGGTTTTGGGATTGAATAATAAAAATAGCAAGTTAAAATTTCTATCAATCTCTTTGGCAACACTTGATGCCGCAAAAGAGTATGAGAAATCCAACTCAAATAATCAGGATATTTCCTCAGATAAAATATACATTGCAGTTTCACGCTTTTTTCTTCTGCTTTAGCTTTCTTTTTCCTGTAAAAAAACAATTCCGGATATAAAATCAAATCGTCTCCCTAAAAAATATTCAATTTATAAAGGAATAAAAAAGTAATACCCCTTCATTTTCAGGTGTTTCAGTATACGATTCTTCCCTGATTCATTTTTAAGATCAAACCTTTTTCTGAAATAATCTTTCCAGCGCCCCGGAAACTTCCGGGAATTAGAATTTAAATGATCTGATTTAATTAAAAATTCCTGCTAACTTTGAAAAATTCAAAGGAAATACAATAGCATACGATGAAAAACTTTCTTTTATTAAGTCTACTGTGCCTTTCCGGAATAGTACAGGCACAAATTTATCCGGTTACTCCGGCACTTGAGAATCAAAAATCGTTTTCCATGATTCTATTACCTGACCCTCAGTCTTACACAAAATTCGAAGCAAATCAGCCCTTGTTCGAACTCATGACCCGCTGGTGCGCCCTTAACCGGAAAAAGTTGGCGGTAAAAGCTGTCCTTTGCACGGGTGACCTAGTTGAACAAAATGAATGGCCCGTACCCGACAATATAAACGGCGATCAAACCAGTACCCAGCAATGGGAAGCAGCCGCCCGTTCATTCAATTGCCTGGATAACCGTATTCCCTATATTATCTGTACAGGCAATCACGATTACGGTTATGAAAAAGCTGAAAACCGGCTTTGTCATTTCCCGGAATATTTTCCGGCAGAAAAAAATGCCTGTTGGAAAGAATGTCTGGTGAGTACAACTAAAAATGCTTTTGGGATCCCGACCCTTGAAAATGCAGCTTACGAATTCGATACCGATACCTGGGGAAAAATTTTAGTGATTTCTTTGGAATTTGCTCCCCGGGAGGAGGCTCTAAGCTGGGCTAAAAAACTGGCAGATTCTCCCCAATACAAAACCCACAAAATCATTGTCCTTACTCATTCTTATATGGAAATCGACGGAAGTATATTTGAAAAAGAGAATTACAAAATCACTCCTGCCAATTACGGAAAAGCCATCTGGGAAAAACTGATCTATCCGACTCCTAATATCGATCTTCTGATCTGCGGCCATGCCTGTGAAATAACCGACCTGGAAGGTACGGTAAGTTACCGGGAGGACAAAAACAGCCGGGGAGAATATGTACCTCAAATGATGTTTAATGCACAGACAGCCGACAAACAATGGTTTGGAAACGGAGGAGACGGTTGGCTGAGAATACTGGAGTTTATGCCGGACGGGAAAACAATCAAAGTAAGAACGTTCTCTCCTTTATTTGCAGTCTCTCCCACTACAGCTGAATTTGCCTGGCGTACGGCTAAATTCGACCAGTTCGATATCGTCCTGAACAAAAAGTAATTACCATAAACATTCCCCTTAACTATTCTGAACAAAAATGAAACTGGAACACATTGCTATCTGGGTTGACGATCTGGAAAAGATGCGGCAATTTTATATGACTTATTTCGATGTAAGTTGCGGAGAAAAATATGTAAATCCGAAAAAACAATATACCTCCTACTTCCTTTCTTTCGGTCCGGATCAATGCCGGATCGAGTTGATGAACAGGCCGGATATAGACGAAAAGAAGGGGAAAAGAGGTTTTACAAAAGGTTTGGCGCATTTATCCGTCTCCCTGGGAAGTAAAGAAGCCGTAAACGAACTGACAGAACGTTTACGAAAATCGGATTATTCCATTGCCAGCGAACCCCGCACCACCGGAGACGGCTATTACGAAAGTGCCGTTCTGGATCCGGAAGGCAATTACATTGAGTTACTGGCATAAAGAAAAATGTGAAAATGTTTAAGAGCTCTATTGTTTATTGGCTGATTTTTGGTTGACGGTCCGGTTGTAACTAATTTTTCGCTCCGGATGAAAGAAACAAACCAGGGATTTACTCCTGTAGAACAGTTTTTGAAAAAGCATATATCGAAAATCAGGAATATACAAACAAACCTGTATTTTAACGTTTTCACACTTGAACAATTAAACTCTATACACTTAAACATTTGAACTTTTTTACACTTGCACAATTCTACTTTTTATAAAATGCATAATCCATGAAAATCAGATTTTTTTTACTTGCTTTCTTACTGTGTGCGTTTTTCTTTTCTCTTTCAGCACAGACGGTCGATACGATTCTTATTTTCTCTCCTTCCATGAAAAAAGAAATTAAAAACGTCATCATTCTCCCCGAGGGGTACAAAAAAGACAAAAAACAGCTGTATCCGGTCGTCTATTTACTTCACGGACATGGGGGCCGATATGACAGTTGGATAAAGGAAACCCAACCGCGCCTTCCGGAATTAGCCACAGAACTGGGGATGATCTTTGTCTGTCCCGATGGATCCAACAGTTGGTACTGGGACAGTCCTGTAGATTCCAATAGCCGTTACGAAACTTATGTGAGCCAGGAATTAATCAACTATATCGATAAAAATTACCGCAGCCTAGCTTCTTCAAAAGGACGCGCCATTACCGGTTATAGTATGGGAGGTCACGGTGCCCTCTGGCTGGCTTTCCGTCATCCGGACATTTATGGAGCTGCCGGGTCTATGAGCGGAGGAGTAGACATCCGCCCCTTTCCTCATAGCTGGCATATGAAAGACTATCTGGGCAGCTATGAAAAAAATCCGGAGATATGGGAAAAACATACCGTTATCAATCAATTGCCCTACAAAGCTCCCGCCGGACAGCTAGCCCTTATTATCGACTGCGGTTCCAGTGATTTTTTCTATGAAGTAAACCAAAAATTACACGAAAAACTGCTTTATTACCGCATTCCGCACGATTATATTATTCGGCCCGGATCACATACTTACAGCTATTGGAGAAATGCTGTTGATTACCAATTACTCTATTTCAATAAATATTTTAAATCCTTGTAAACAAGGATTTTTTTATTTCCAGGAATAACAAATTTTGCGCACAAAACCGGGATAATCTTTCCGGTCAGCCTGGCCGGATATTTCAAGCAAAACGAAAAGGCAGTGTCCGGGAAAAGTAAACAAATTGACTTCGGAACCGTATCTATTCTGGAGGACAATGTAAATACAAACATTTAAAATATAAAATGTCCGTAAATTCAGAGCGAAAAGCGGAATACAAAGTTCAAACAAGACGTTCGTGAATCCAGAACAAAAGATAGAATATAAACTTTTAAAATAAAAAAAATGAAAAAACTAGTATTACTCCGTCACGGGGAAAGTACCTGGAATAAGGAAAACCGGTTTACGGGCTGGACCGATGTAGATCTGACGGAAAAAGGCATTGAAGAAGCAATCAAAGCCGGAGACTTGCTGAAAGAAAAAGGGTTTGTTTTTGAAAAAGCCTATACTTCCTACCTAAAGAGGGCGATAAAAACATTAAATGTAGCATTGGACCGGATGGATCTGGATTGGATACCGGTAGAAAAAACCTGGCGTTTAAATGAAAAACATTACGGGGCTTTACAAGGATTGAATAAAAGTGAAACAGCAGAAAAATACGGAGAGGAACAAGTAAAAATCTGGCGCCGTAGTTATGATGTGGCACCTCCGGCTTTACGGGAAGATGATCCGCGGAATCCCCGTCTGGACATTCGCTATATGGGAATTCAGGGAGATCATTTGCCCCTGACTGAAGCCTTAAAAGATACAGTAGAACGTATCTTACCCTATTGGAAAGAAGTAATTGCCCCGACTTTACAACATTTCGGACAAATTCTGATCGTTGCCCACGGAAACAGTCTGAGAGGAATTATCAAGTACTTAAAAAATATTTCCGAGGAAGAAATCGTAAAATTGAATTTGCCCACAGCTGTGCCCTATGTATTCGAATTTGACGATGAATTAAATTTAAAACAGGATTACTTTTTAGGAGATCCGGAAGAGATCCGGAAAATGATGGAGGCCGTTGCCAACCAGGGAAAGAAAAAATAGTCCGTTTATTTTCAGCATAAAGATTGAGAGTTATTGATGGCTTGTGAAAATCCGTTTTTCAATACCAAAGACTCTCAATCTTTTTACAATCCAGCTACGCCAGTTTTATACTGTTATCCAAATATACATCCTGTATAGCATTCAAAAGCCGGATCCCTTCGCTGACCGGTTTCTGAAAAGCTTTCCGTCCGCTGATCAGCCCCATACCCCCGGCTCTTTTATTGATGACTGCTGTGATGACCGCTTCCTGCAAATCGGTTTCCCCATGGGATTCCCCTCCTGAATTAATCAAACCTGCCCGGCCCATATAACAATTGGCTACCTGATAACGGCACATATCAATGGGATGCTCGCTGCTCAGTAAAGAATACATCCGGGGATCGGATTTCGAAAAATGCAAAGCTGTAAAGCCCCCGTTATTTTCGGGTAATTTTTGCTTGATAATATCTGCCTCTATCGTAACCCCCAGATGATTTGCCTGTCCTGTCAGATCGGCGGATACATGGTAATCTTTATCCTCCTTTTTAAAAGCCGGATTCCGTAAATAACACCACAAAATAGTTGCCATTCCCTTTTTATGAGCATATTCAAAAGCCTTGGCTATTTCTATAATCTGCCGCCGGCTTTCCGGAGAACCGAAATAGATGGTCGCCCCGACAGCCACTGCCCCCAAATTCCAGGCTTCGTCTATCGTTCCGAACAAAATCTGGTCGTAAGCAGTCGGATAACTTAGTAATTCGTTATGGTTGATCTTGACAATAAAAGGTATTTTATGAGCATATTTACGGGCGACGGCTCCCAACACACCGAAAGTAGAAGCCACAGCATTGCAACCTCCCTCAATCGCCAGGCGGACAATATTTTCCGGATCGAAATACAACGAATTCGGGGCAAAAGAAGCCCCCGCTGTATGCTCAATTCCCTGATCCACAGGTAAAATAGAAAGATATCCGGTACCGGCTAAACGACCGTGATTATAAAGAGTCTGAAGACTATTCAATACGGGAATACTCCGGTCAGAAGGTACCCACACTTCGTCTATAAAATGAGGAGAAGGCGCATGAATCAAATGTTTATCAATAGTTGTACACACATGATTCAGGTAATATTCCTGTTGATCTCCCAATAATTCCGTAATTTTACTCATACTGTTTCCGTTTATATCATTTTATTAAAATTCGATATAAACATTTTACGGAAAGTGTCCCGGAATAGTTTAAAACAAATAATTTGCTATGCTTCCTTTCTTTTTAACAGACGTGCGGCTATTATCACCCACCATTTACGGGGAGACAAACGGGTCAGAAAGACCACTAAACGGTTTGTAAATCCATAAATAGCTATTTCTTTCCCTTTCAATAAAGCGTCATACCCGAAAGCGGCCACTTCTTCAGGAGTAGCGTGGGAAAGGAAACGGGTCATACCGGTATGATGACTCCGGGCCACCTCGTGAAATTTGGTATCCGTAACTCCCGGACAAAGGGTAACGACACTCACCCCGCTTTTTTTCAATTCGTAATTAACGGCCTGAGAAAGACTGAGGACAAAAGCTTTGGTAGCACAGTAACCGGCCATCCAGGGACCAGGCTGGAAAGCTCCTGTCGAAGCGACATTCAAAATCCGTCCGTTTCCGGCTCTTTTCATATCTGCAGCAAAATGACGGGTAAAAAAAGCCACGGTCTGCATATTGAGTTGAAACATCCGTTCCAGATCCTCCCAAGGCGTTTCCGTGAAAGCATCATCTATTCCGAAACCCGCATTATTAATAACATAATCGACGTTCAACGCATGCCGCCGGATATCCTCATACACTTCCCGTACATTTTCCGGTATACTCAGATCCCGGGCATACGTAATAACCGAAACCGGATAGACGACCAATTCCTTGACAATCTGCTCCAAACGGGCTTGATTACGGGCTACCAAAATCAGATTATGCCCTTTCGATGCACAGAGATAAGCGAATGCCCGTCCGATCCCCTCTGTAGCCCCACTGATAAAAACCGTTTTCATTTTTGTTGTTGTTTGCGACAAAGATAAAAAGAAAAATTGAAAGGTTGGGAAAAACGGGGTAAGGTAATTGGGAATAAAGGTTTTAAGAAAAATGTGGTTCTTTTATGCAAAGCCAACTGTAACCACATAAAAGCCAAGTCGAACCAAATTTGCGTTATTATCTCGTTACTTTTATTTTTGTGGTATGTTTTAAAGTAATAATCTGAATAACAATCTATGACAAGGATTTACTCCGCAAAAACAGCTTGTTTACGATGCAAAACAAAATTTCATGCAAAAAAAATTTGTCGGTTTTGATTGCGCTGTTCAGCTACGGTTTGCATATCATCCGATAACTCTACAACGAATAATTTTGTACCATTAAAAAATTGTAGAGTATGAGATCAACCTTTAAAGTGTGGAATACGGGATGGAAATAAAGGCATTTGGGGAGAACGTTGCAGAGTACCTTTTGAAGATGTTTATCGTAAAATTTAAAGCATCCTTTTTTAAGGCTGGAATTTTCACTTACAAATAAAACTCCTAAGGAAGAATGTCTTATCCATTAAAATTAGGACCTTCATCAGTAAGATCAGAATAAATCACATAAATGCGGATTTATCATCTTCAGTCTACTGTTTGTTCATGCCAATACCTGTACTTAATGATGAAGCCTCAATTAAGCCTGCTGCCTTGGGTTAACAGAAGGCGAATACCCGAATTTTTTCTTGTAGGCAGTAGAGAAGTGTGAAATGTTTTTAAATCCGACTTCCAGATAAACATCCGAAACTTTCTTCTTCTCATTCTCCAACTTATCCCGTGCAACGCTGAGCCTTTTCTCCATCAGCCATTTTTGTGGAGGAAGGTCGCTCAGTTTCTTAAAATCACGTTTAAAAGCAGCCAGACTACGCCCGGTATAATGTGCTATCTCTTCTATTGACAAATCATAGGTGTAATTTTTTTCCATGAAGTCAACGATATCAATCTTCCAGGGATCGGTGAAATCGAACAAGCTCGGATAAAATTGTTCGTCTATATCCAACAATGCATAAATGCCTTCTTGCAATTTCATCTTGATAATTCTGTCAGTGGGTTGGGTTGATGTATCGAAATAAGGCAACATTGACTGGAACAGGCTTGCAATTGCGGGGGTTTGAGGAAGTTTCACAATACTCGGACTTTGCTTTCGTACTTGTAAAGGCAGATTATTTTTATCAACAGTTTGATAAAATTCTCTTAGAAAAGCTCTGCTAAAGACCAATGATATACCGATAAATTGTTCTTTTCCTTTAGGTTGTTTGATTATGCTGATCCGGTTATCCTTTCTCACAAAGACGCATTCTCCCATGCGGATTTTTATTTTAGTCTGCCTTGTCTGCAAGATCATTTCACCCGAACAGACATATATAAGCATGTGGTCCTGTGCCATATCGTAGCAGCCCCGTTCATTGCCGGTATAACAACTAAAAAATATATTGGAATAATTAAACACTTTTGGTTCGTCGATTTCAAGTTCCATATCTCTATTTTTGGTTTCTGCGAAATTAATCTAATTATTAGGAAACCGGACTACTTATAAATACTTTTCTATCTGAAAGTTAATCCCGTTCTTTTTCATCGGCGATACCACTCCCGGTTGTAAATAACAGTATTCCCCATTTTCAGGGGAATACCATTGGAATGACATCCATGTAACGGATATCGTTTTTATTTTATAGGTTTTCTTTAAAGAACGGAATGATATGTTCCAATGCTTCTCCGGTTGCTTGGGGCTGGTCATACAGATCATAGTGGCTCGCTCCCTTAACAACATGCAGGTATTTCTTTGTAGAAGCCGCTTTGTTGAACAGCTCATATCCGTCCCGGTAAGAGCCGAAAGCGCCTACTTTATCGCCAATAATAATCATCAAAGGTTGTGTCAGGAGATGATCTGCCAAATGGAAAGCATCAAAAGCCATTGCTTTATCCAGGCTGTCAAAGCGTAAACGGTTGGGGGAGTTGGGATTTTCCCCTCTTGGCGTTCTGTAATATTCTACGGCTTCTTCAACATCAATATCTGTCATTCCTGCCGCCAAACGTTCCTCATGGGAATTGGGTGCATAGACCGTTATGAGAGGCTCCGCTCCACGAGCTTGTGCCGTGCGTTGGGCGGCTACCGCCTCTAATGTCCTGATTGCAGCACCGGCGGTGTAGTCCCCTTCGCGCATAAGTCTGCCATAATTTGCTCCTACAACCGTAACTACGGCTTTAAATCTACGCTCGGTCATCGCTGCGTTCGCAGCATACCCGCCGCCACCGCAGACACCTAATACACCAATGCGGTTCTCATCCACATAATCCAGTGTAGTCAGGTAATCAGCAGCACAACGGAAATCCTCAACCCGCAAGGCAGGGTCTTCAAGATACCGGGGTTCTCCGCCGCTTTCCCCCTGACAGGATGCATCGAAAGCTAACGTGATAAAACCGGCCTCAGCAAGTTTTTTTCCATAAATATGCCCAGAAGTCTGTTCTTTACAACTACTGATAGGGTGTGCACAAACAATTACAGGATATTTTTTACTTGCATCAAAATTCTCAGGGAATTGGAGAATAGCTGATACTTCCCAGTTCCTGTTCTTAAAAGTTACTTTTTGTTCTGACATAATTCAACCTGTTTAGTGGTTTATACTATGGCTTGTTCCTTTCTCGGAGCTTCCAAGTACAAATTTAGCCGAAAACGGAACAGGTCGTTTTTCTCTATAGCTCAAATGTTATTTTCTCAAAAGCTCACTTTTGTTCTATAAATTAAAACTTTATATCATATATAAAAGATGAACCGTATTGCTCGCTATAGGGAACATAATCGGTTTGGAGAAGCTAAATTTGAATAAAGCCTCAAATATATGGAAAGGTATGCTTAATGAGCAAAAGACAAAGAGCATCAGCAAGGAGTTAGAGACTGATAAATACAGCAAAGCATTAACAACGGCATTACTACAAACCAACCATCCGACCTTGTATAAAAATCTAATACGAAAAGAAAAACATCTTTGTTGTGTTCTAAATATCCAATATATTTGCACAAGAGTTGTTTGAATGAATACAAAGTGCAGAACTTCGCAGAAGTTGTATTGTCGCTAAATAGCTACCAACAATTATCTACTATTCTTAGATATCCTATCCTTCAATGAATTACAAAACTTTATCTTATCCCAAACAAAGATAAGGATAAAAAATAATAAATGTACGATATCGAAATTCAGATGTACAGGCGGGAACATCTCTGACATTATCTAACCACAAGAATTTCCTTAAAAGAGCAGGTGAAGTTTCCAACAGCTATTTTAGTTTTTCAAAAGGCAAATTCATTTCAGCAGAACAGAAAAATGTACATTTGAATTTTGGAGACAGCGGAGTGTGCTTCCCGCTCATCAAAATGGAAATCAGTGATTTTCCAGAAAATCATATTCCTGTTTCCCGTGTACGTTTCAATTTCAGTTTCGTAGAAGAGTTATTTACCCTCATTCTTTTAAAAGAAGAAAAGCTCCGGAAAGGGTAACCGACAACCTTCCCGGAGCTTTCTATGCACCTTTTACAAAAGTAACTTGTGCCAACCGAAAGGAAAAGCTTTTATTCTATTCCGATAATAAGTTTATTTTAATGCTTCGATAATCAGTTCGGCTGTTTTTTTACCGGACATCAGCATACCTCCGAAGATCGGTCCCATTCGGAAACTCCCGCTTACGCCGTTGGCAGCCATTCCGGAAACATACAAACCGGGATAAACTTCTTTGGTGTTTTCGACGGTTGTCCGCTCTCCTTCTTCTACAGCTAAGGACCTTTCTCCGATCACGCTTCCGGTAGGTGTATTCAAACGGATTCCGTTTTTACGGGCGACGGTACGGGATATCTCGCAATCGTGCCCCGTACCGTCCAATACAGCCTTCGCCATAATAGTCAGCGGATCCACATGCATTCCTTCCCGTTGTACCGGAGCCCAGTTGACTACGACTCCGGCCACCCGTTCGTTTTTAAATACCACATCTTCTACAGTATAGCAATTGAAAAGGGTAGCCCCGGCTTTAGTGGCATGATAGATCAGGGCAGAAGTCGTATGTACGGAATCCATCACATAGGTTCCCTGTTCATACGCCTGGTAAGAAACGCCAAATTCCCGTACAATCGGCATAGCTTCCTCCTGTACAACAATATCGTTAAACATCATAGCCCCGCCCCACATTCCGCCTCCGGGAGCCAGTTTCCGGTCGAACAAAGCCACCTTCTTACCGGCTTTCGCCAAATAATAAGCAGCTACCAATCCGGAAGGTCCTCCCCCTACAATGGCCACATCTATATCCAAATTATTTTTCAATTTGGCAAAATAGGAATCAATAATTCCTCGGGATACAATTTTTTCCATGTAAAAGAATTTTGTGATTAACTAAAATTGTGCACAGAAGCAGCTTTGCTTTCAACAAGCTCTTTACCTGCATTCCCTACGCCGGCATTATCCGTCTCAGGTTTGATGGGTATAATCTCAGCCTGTCCCGAGTACAAGCACCCCTCTATGCTAAAGTAGCGCAAAGTTAATATTATCCTCCCAAGAACAAAAGTTTGAAAGGAAATATCTATGCAAATCCTAATATGTCTCTAATCTTCCTAAAATTATATTAAAAGCTAAACTTTTCTGTTCTTCGTATCGTTGATAGGGTATCAAACTTAAAACAACAAAGTCATGAGAAACGAAGGTTCACATTTAGTATCAGGAATGGTATTCGGTGCTCTTATCGGAGCATTTGCCACTTATTTGATTATCAAAAACAAAGGGACAATCAAAAGAGAATTTGAGGAAGTAAGCGAAAGAGTAAAAGACGGTGTTCACGAATTCGGTCACAAAGCCAGAGAAAAAGCTGAAGAATTTGGAGCAAAAGCCAAAGAAAAAGCAAATGAATTCGCAGAAACAGCTTATGAAAAAGGAAACAAAACTGCAGCCGCTTCCGATTACAAAAGCCAGAACTTAAACAATCCGTCAACTGGAAAAACCTATTAAAAAGGTATGGGAAGAGAACCCGAAAAAATCCTAAATGAATTTAAAGAACGACTTTCTTCCTTTATCGGATTGAAAATCGAACTCTTTAAATTAAATGCTTACGAAAGGGTCGCGAGGATTATCGCGATCCTTTCGCACAGCCTCATCCTGATGCTACTGGCGTTGTTTGCCATTCTGTTTCTTTTCTTTACCCTGGCTTTTTTCTTAGGGTATTTACTAAACAGTACCGCATTGGGATTTCTGATAGTAGCAGGGATTTATATCCTCCTGTTTATCATCACCTACTACAGTAAAAAAAGTATTCAGATCGGTATTATGAATATCGTGATCGGTGCAATACAAGAGAAAGAAGAAGAAGATAAAGACGATGGAGACGACACAAAAACAACCGACAACAGTACCTCCGGTAACACCCCTTCAGAAACACCTGACTCCGCTGCAGGAACTGATCGCCACTAAACTGGAATTACGCCGTCAAAGCCGCCGGGAAGAAACCCAAATCCGGGAACAATGGCAAGCAATACGACAAAATTCCGGGCACCTTATCTTTAGTGGAATAACGGATTTACTTTTCCCGCACCGGAAAGTGCAGGCCGAAAAACTGAATGAGGAAAAACCTCATTTCTGGCAACATGTCACAGATAATCTTCCCTATTACCTGGCTATCGTCCGGGAAGGTCTCTCCGTAACCTGGTATATCGCCCGCCCCTTCTATCTTAAATGGCTGATGAAACGCAAAAAATAATTTCCGTACATTATAATCCGAAAGCCAAAAATGAAATCCGGTCGTATACGACACTGCAAATGCCCAGTACCAATACCCCCAACAAGCATACGACTAAACTGATCCGGGTGTAATTATCGGAATGAAAAGCCTCTATCGGGGAATCATTTGTATTGATAAACATCGCCTTCACAATGAGCAGGTAATAATAAAGGGAGATAATCGTATTGACCAAAGCCAGTAAAACCAGCAGATAAAATCCTTCTCCCGCTGCTGACATAAAAATAAAAAACTTACTGAAAAAGCCGGCGAAAGGAGGTATTCCTGCCAAAGAGAACAAAGACAGCATCATGACAATACTCAATCGGGGATTGGTCCGGTATAAGCCGTTATAATCCTCCATGCGCACCTTGCCGCTCCGTTGTTCAATAATGGAAATGACCCCGAATACCCCCAGATTGGAAAAGAGGTATACCAATACATAATATACTAGTGCACTCATGCCCTGTGCCGAACCGGCAATCACTCCCAGCATCAGATACCCCGCCTGGGAAATAGAAGAAAATGCCATAAACCGCTTTAAATTCTGCTGGCGGATAGCAAAAAGGTTGGCAACAGTAATCGTAAGAATGATAATTGCATATAGCATCATTTGCCATTGTTCCACAATCGGAGCAAATACCTTTACCAAAATCATCATCAATACAAAAACAGCCGATCCTTTTGAGATTACCGACAGATAAGAAGTGACACTGGTCGGTGCTCCTTCATATACATCAGCTGTCCACAAATGAAACGGTACCAAAGAGATTTTAAAACCCATACCGGCAAAGAAAAAGACAAAAGCCATGATCTGCAAAGGACAACCACTGATGCCCGCGGGAATATCCTCAAAATACAAGGTCCCGGCGGTTCCGTATATCAGAGAAATCCCATACAACATCAGTCCGGAAGCAAAAACGGCTGAAAGTATATATTTGGCTCCGGCTTCAGCAGAGTGATGCCGGTATTTGTCGAAAGCCACCAATGCAGCCATCGGCACAGAAGCCGTTTCTAATCCGATAAAGAACAATAAAAAATTACCCGACGATATCATAAAATACATCCCCAGCAGGGTTGAAAGCGTCAGCACATAAAATTCCCCCCTTTTGATTGAAGTGCTCTCCCGGCTCAACCAATTCCGGGCTTGCATAAAAATAAGCAAAGTCCCTGTATTCAGAATTGTCTTCACCACAGACAGCAGGGGAGAATTGATATACATCCCGCCAAAAGCCTGACCGTCGGGCATAGGGACCAGATGAATCAACGTATGCACCCCCATCAGCACACAGGCCGTAAGTTGAAAATAACGGCGGATTTTGCCCGTACAAAACAAATCAAAAAGCAATAAAAGCACCATCACTCCGATCAGTGATATTTCTTCCTGCAAATGCAATAAATTTCCGAAATCCATAACCTTAATCCTTCCAAATATTCATAACCTTCTTTCCCCGCATTTTCCTTCTGTTTTATCTTTATTTTGACAACTGTTCCACAACAGGAACCACGCTTCCGTTTATCATACCGGAGATCCACAAAGGAGCCAGTCCGATGGCAGCAACGGCCACAATCAATCCGATAACAGTCAGACGTTCGTCCCAGCTGGCATCTTTCAACTGCTGATGTGCCGGGTTGACCACATTTCCATACAATAATTTCCCGATCACCCTCAATATATAAACCGCCGTAATGACAATGGAAGTAGCTGCAAGAACAGTCATCACCCGGTGAAAAGTATCGGCTTCTTCAAAAGCGCCGACAAAAACAGTCATTTCTGCCACAAAACCGCTCAAGCCCGGCAATCCCAGGGAAGCCAATCCCGCTATTACATACCCCACTCCTAAAAAGGGAATAATCCGCATCAATCCTCCCATCTCCGTAATTAAACGCGTATGGGTACGGGAATAAATCATTCCGATTAATGCAAAGAATAAAGCCGTCATTAATCCGTGCGACAACATTTGTAATACAGCTCCCGTCATAGCCGTCTGATTCAGCATCAGGATAGCAAACAATACCAAACCACAATGGCTCACAGAGGAATAAGCATTTATATATTTTAAATCCTTCTGTACAATAGCACTATAAGCACCGTATACCACACTGATACCCGTCAGGAGGATAAAAATCCAGGACAATTCTTTTGCGGCTTCCGGCATCAGATAAATAGCCACCCGGAAACAACCGTATCCTCCGAGTTTCATTAAAACCCCGGCATGTAACATAGAAACAGCCGTAGGAGCGGAAGCGTGTCCGTCAGGCGACCAGGTATGAAAGGGGAATAAAGCCCCCAATACGCCGAATCCGACAAAAGTCAGGGGGAAAAACAAACGCTGAGCCTCAAGGGGAATGGTATATTGCGCAATTTCCAGTAAATTCATGGTATAAATTCCTCCGGCCGGAGCGGAATGGAAATAAATACCCAAAATTCCGACCAGCAGGAAAGCTGATCCTCCCATTAACATCAGGGTCAGTTTCATAGCCGCATACTCCTTCCGGCCGCTTCCCCAAACGCCTATCAGCAAATACATCGGTATTAAGGCTACCTCATAAAACATAAACATCGTAAATAAATCGATGGAAATAAAAAAACCGAATACTCCCGTTGACAGTAAGCAAAACCATAGGAAATATTCCCGCTGCTGCAGGGCCATCCGCCAGGAAGCAAATGTACCGGTAAACACAATAATGGCTGAAAGTAAAAGCATAACCACAGAAATACCGTCTACCCCCACTGCATAATGAATATTTAAAGGAGCAAACCACAAAAGATCCGCCCGGAACAACATTTCAGCCGTATTTCCGTTATTTCTTTCTCCCAGATACAAGATTGTCAAAGCCACAGCCAAAACCAATAAAGCGCTGGCTCCCGCCACCATTACTGTCCGGATTTGCTTTAAATTTCCGGCCAACATCAAACCCAGCATCATCGCTACCGGTATTCCTACAAATAAAGATAAAAAATTCATCTCCTTACAATTTTAATATATATCCGTCACTTCTCTTTCCGCTATTTCTAGCTTTTCTTTTATAAAAAGACCAGCCACACCACAATCAATAATGTTCCGATCAGGAAAACAAAAGCATACTGCTGTATTTGTCCCGATTGCAACCGCCGTATATGATAAGCGGCTTTCTGAGTTACCGTCGCTGTCAAATTTACGGTCCCATCTACAATATGCCGGTCAAACCAGGCAATTCCCTGCGAAATACCGGCAAAAATAATCCGCTTCGTAATAAATAAATACACTTCATCTATATAAAAACGATGGATGGCAGTCCGGTAAAAACCTCCGAAATTCTTTGCCAGTTTTTCCGGTACAGACGAATATTTCCGGTAAAACACCGAAGCGATTCCAATAGCTATACAGGCGACAGTCACACTGGACAAAGCCACCTTCCAATCCAAATGTATCGTATAAGGGGCGCCATTGCTGCTCACAAATTTTCCAAAGGGGATAAATCCCGCAAAGCAAGTAACAAAAGCCAGGAACACCAGCGGAGCGGTCATACTAAACGGGGCTTCGTGAGGTGTATGTTCGTATTCTGCCTCTGTTCCCCAGAAAATAGAGTAATACAAACGGAACATATAAAAGGCTGTCAGCCCGGCAATCCCACTCATTAATACACCCATCCAGGGGCTAAACAAAAAAGCCGCTGTCAGGATCTCATCCTTACTAAAGAAACCGGAAAACGGAGGAATACCGGAAATCGCCAGACAAGCCACCAAGAATGTGAGGTGAGTAACCGGCATATATTTTCTCAAACCTCCCATAGCCGACATCTCATTGCTACCGATTGCATGTATAATCGCCCCGGCACACAGGAAAAGCAATGCCTTAAACAGGGCATGGGTAAAAAGATGGAACATTCCGGCAACATATCCCAGGCCGGCATGTCCGCCCATTCCGCTCACTCCCAGCGCCACCATCATAAATCCGATCTGGGAAATGGTAGAAAACGCCAATACCCTCTTTATATCGGTTTGTACACAGGCAACGACAGCCGCATACAGGGAAGTAAAAGCCCCCACAACAGCAATTACCTCCAGAAGTTCCGGAGCCGCTTCTATGTATAACGGGAACAAACGGGCCACCAGATACACTCCGGCTACGACCATGGTCGCCGCATGTATCAATGCCGACACCGGTGTCGGGCCTTCCATGGCATCCGGCAACCAGATATGAAGCGGGAACATAGCCGATTTCCCGGCCCCGCCGATAAATATAAGTCCCAGGGCCCAGGCAATGACAGATCCCCCTAAAAAAGTCGCCCCCGATGCAGTCCCGCAGGCCTGCCCGGACATCAATTCCGCAAAAGCAAAAGTATGCGTATAAAACGAAAGTAAAAGTATGCCTAGCAAAAAGCCCAGATCAGCAAAACGGGTCACGATAAAAGCTTTTTTAGAAGCCGCAATGGCAGCAGGTTTTGTATAATAAAAACCAATGAGCAGATAAGAAGATACACCTACCAGTTCCCAGAAAATATACATCTGGAAAATATTAGGAGCAACGACCAAACCCAACATAGAAAAAGTAAAGAGGGAAAGAAAAGCATAATACCGCTGAAATCCCCTTTCCCCTTTCATATAACCCAGACTATAAATGTGAACCATCAGCGAGACAGTCGTAATGACTACCAACATCATAACTGAAATGGGATCGAGTAGAATTCCCAGATCAATATGCAAATTTTCTGTAAACCGCAACCATTCCAAATGAAATACCGTCTGAGGCTGCCAAAGTCCTTCCGTCCTTCCTGCCCCGAAATACCGGAAAGCAGTCAGATAAGCCCAAAAAGTAATCATAACCAGTCCCAAAGTGCCCAAACTCCCGGCCAACCGATGACTCATATATTTTCCGCCTATCCCCAACAGGATAAACATTAACATCGGCAATAATAATATCAATATAGCATTTTCCATAATATCCAGGTTCCAAAACAATAGTTCAGTGTTTCATCTTATCCAATTTACTTACCTGAATATTCCGGATATTCCGGTAAATATTGATAATAATAGCAATAGCAACAGCCGTCTCAGCTGCCGAAATTCCAATTGCAAAAAGAGTAAAAAAGAACCCTTCCAACTGCCCCGGAAACAGATAACGATTAAAAACAGCAAAATTGATATCCACCGAATTGAGTATCAATTCGATTGAAATCAGAATCGCCAGTAAATTACGCCGGTAGAAAAAACCGAAAATTCCGGCGAAAAACATAATGGTGCTTACCACCAAATAATACTCCATATGTATCATAATCCCTGCTTTAAATTTCGATTTAACCTCTTTTCCGGGCAATCATAATTCCCCCGATTATACAAGCCAGCAACAACACACTAATCGCCTCAAAGGGAAGCATATATTGGTACTTTTCCGTCCCCAATAATGCAAAACCGATGGTTTTCATATCGATTTCCCCCGGTGTAAAACGGGAAGAAGGAAAAGTATGGCTCAATGTGATAAAAATACATAAGGCGGCCCCGGCAACGGAAGCGACCAAACCGGCAAATAACTTGCTTTTCGGTAATTTTCCGGCAATTTTATCTCCGTCCGGACTGGTCAACAAGATGGAAAATACGTACAGCACAATGATCCCCCCGGCATATATCGTCAGTTGTACTGCCCCTAAAAAAGAATAATTCAACTGAAAATAGACACCTGCCGTTCCGAATAACACGAACAACAAATAGGTAGCCGATCTCAATATCCGCTGAGTAGTGACCGCCATTATGGAGAATACAATAATAATGGCAGCTAAAATATAAAACACGACAATTTCCATCTTTTCATCCTTTAAATTTTACGACTTCTGTCCGGCATACTGCTTTAAATTTTCTTTTTTTCCAGTACAGATCCCTCCCGGTTCAATTGCTTTACTAATTTCTCCCGGGTAAATACGGCATTCTCAAATTCTGTTCCGAAGCAGAGAGCCCCGTGGGGACAATTGACGACGCACAACTGGCAAAAAATACAACTCCCCAAATCGTATTTATAAGCCTTTAAAACTTTACGCTTTTTTCCTTCCGCATCTGTCACGATTTCCGACACTACCTCTATTGTTCCGTTCGGGCAATTCATTTCACAAATCCCGCAAGCTACACATTTATGTTCATTATTTTCATTGTGAATCAATTCCAGACTGCCGCGGAAACGGTCGTACATCTTCAAAGCAGCCCGGTTTTCCGGATAACATTCCGTCGTCTTTCTGGTAAAAAATTCCCGTAAAGTGACTTTCATGCCGGTCAATAAAGATCCCAAACCACCGAATAAACCACTGAAATAATTATTTTTCTGAGCCATATTAAAAATGTAAATCAAAAACCACAACAATCACCATCAAAAACATATTTACCAAATTGACCGGAAGCAGGTATTTCCATTCCAACGTCAGCAACTGATCTACCCTCAACCGCGGAAATGTCCACTTAAACCACATCATGATAAAAATCAATACCCCGGTTTTTCCGAAAAACCAGATAACAGGAGGGATATAATCCATCACAGCATTAAACCCGTCCCATCCTCCGATATGTAAAGGCATCCATCCTCCCAAAAACAAAGTAGCCGCCATACCCGCTACAATAAACATATTGAGATATTCAGCCAGATAAAAAAATCCGAAATGCATACCTGAATATTCCGTATGATAACCGGCTGTCAATTCAGAATCTGCTTCCGGCAGGTCAAAAGGTCCCCGGTTGGTCTCTGCCGTCCCTGCAATCAAATAGATAACAAAAGCAATAAAAGCAGGAATATGCCCCTTGAAAATAAACCACCCGTCTGCCTGATTCGCTACAATCTGCGATAACTGCATGGTATCGGTAAATACAATAATCGTCAAAATCGACAAGCCGACAGACAATTCATAGCTGATCATCTGTGCTCCGCTCCGCATCGCCCCGATCAGGGAATATTTATTATTACTCGACCAGCCGGCCAGCAAAATGCCCACAATTCCCATAGAAGAAACGGCCATGACAAAAAAGGCCCCCACATTAAAATCGATAATCTCCAACCCCTTGGCAAAAGGCAAACAGCTAAAGGCAATGACAGAAGCAATAATGACAATATAAGGAGCCAGGTTAAATAAAAATTTATCGACATGGTTGATGGTGATCAGCTCTTTCGTCAACATCTTGATCATATCGGCTACGCTCTGTACCAAGCCGTACGGCCCTACCCGGTTCGGCCCAATCCGGCATTGAAAAAAAGCACACACCTTTCTCTCCACATAGATCAATACCAAAGCGACTACAGCATAACTGACCAGCAAACACAAACCGATGAGCATGAATTCCGTCAGTATTGCCCAGCCTTCCGGGAGAAACGACCGCAATAACTGATCTACCCAATGAGTAACCACTGAAAAATCAAACATATTTTTCTTTTTTAGAAAGTTTTCTCTTTACTTTTTTCTCTTTATTCCTGCTGAATCCTGCCATTCAACGGTCAATATCCGGAACAACATAATCCAACGATCCGCCTATAGCAATGAGATCCGCAATTTTATTGCCTGTAGCCAATGTATCTACAACCGACACCAAAGGCAAACCCGGAGAGCGGAATTTTAAACGGTACGGGTACTTCTCTCCGCGACTTTCAATAAATACCCCGAACTCCCCGCGACTGGCTTCTACACTGGTAAAATAACTGCCCTCCGGCAATTTAAGAATCGGTTTGGTTTTTAAGGCGTAGGCCCCTTCCGGAATATTATCGATTAATTGTTCCAGTATGCGGAGGGATTCGGTTATTTCCTCCAGCCGCACTTTATACCGGCCGAAAACATCTCCGTCTTCCCGGAGTATTTCTTTAAAATTCACCTTTTCGTATATCCCATACGGGAGTTTTTTCCTTACATCACAGGCCCAGCCGGAAGCCCTTCCGGAAGGCCCCGTCACACCAAATGAAATTGCCTGTTCCCTTGTCAATACCCCTATCCCTTTCATCCGCTGCCGGGCAATCACATTTCCGGTAAAAACTTCATCGTACTCTTTCATCATAGGAGGCAAATAACGGATAAAATCCTTCACCCCTTTCACAAAATCCGGATGTATATCAGCCATCACACCCCCGATTACATTGTAATTCATAATCAGACGGCCCCCGCACGTTTCTTCCAACAGATTCAGTATCTTCTCCCGGTCCCGGAATCCATAGAAAAAAGCTGTCAAAGCCCCTAAATCCATACAGAAAGTAGACCAAAACAACAAATGTGAAGCTACCCGGGTCAATTCGTCCATAACGACCCGTATATAAACAGCCCTTTCGGGAACTTCCAGTCCCAAAGCCTTTTCGATACACATACATAAGGCATGGCGGTTCTGATGAGCCGACAAATAATCCAGCCGGTCGGTTAAAGCCAGTGTTTGGGGATAGGTCATACTTTCACACATTTTCTCTATTCCCCGGTGGATATAACCGCAATTGACGTCGACTTTTTTCACAATCTCCCCCTCCAGCGATACCCGGAAACGCAGTACCCCATGAGTCGCCGGATGCTGAGGACCTATGTTGACTACATATTCCGAATCTTCGAATACGACATTTTCCTTTTCTTCTACAATTCCATCCTCCTGAGCTTCCAGCACCGGAGTCACGTCCAGGGTCTCATCGCTCTCCAAACGCACCGGATTCAACACTTCACCGGCATCGTAATCTTTCCGTAAAGGATATCCCACCCAATCATTCCGTAAAAATAAACGACGCATATCCGGATGATTGATAAAACGGATACCGAAAAAATCAAAAATTTCCCGTTCATTCAAACCGGCAGCAGCCCATAAATCGCAAACTGTAAACAATTCCGGTTTTTCCCGGTCGGCAGCTTCCGTTTTTACCACTAAATTCTCCCCGGAAAGCGTGGAACGGAAATGATAGATTACGCCTAATTTTTCTCCCCAGTCCATCCCGGTCATACAGACCAGATAATCGAATTCAAGATCATTCCGCAAATGAACAGCCAGTTCCCGGAAATCCCCGGGTTCTACCCTTACTGTTAAGACTTCCCCTTTTTCTTCTACAGCTTCCGGCGCCCATCCTGCTATATATTCTTTTAAATTCTCCATATTTTACTCTAATTATTATCGTATTCCCTGAAGGAAACGAATACGCTTCGGGGCTCACTCCTTTCTCTCTTTCCGGTTTACATCGCCCAGAAATTTTTGTACTTTAATCTTACGTTGTAATTGCATCATCCCATACAACAAAGCTTCCGGACGGGGAGGGCATCCCGGCACATACACATCCACCGGCAATATAGTATTCACTCCCTGTACTACGTGATAGGATTTGCGGAATGGCCCTCCGGAAATGGCGCATCCTCCCATAGCAATGACGTATTTCGGCTCTGCCATCTGATCGTATAAACGCCTCAATACCGGAGCCATCTTATGTACGATCGTACCGGCTACCACAATGACATCCGCCTGACGCGGGCTCGCCCGGGTTACTTCAAAGCCAAAACGGGCAAAATCATAACGGGCGGCTCCCACCGCCATAAATTCGATACCGCAGCAACTTGTAGCAAATGTAAGCGGCCACACCGAATTCGAGCGTCCCCAATTGATGAGTTCGTCCAGACACCCCACGATAACATTCGTTCCGGATGCCCACAGTTGTTCCAAATACTCATTGTCTTCGAAGTCTTCATACTTCATCGATTTTACGGTTACTTCCATTCCAACGCTCCTTTCTTCCAGGCATACGCCAATCCCAATATCAATACTATCATAAAAAACAATATACAATACAACCCGTCTATCCCTGTTTCCTTCACAATTACAGCCCAGGGGAACAAAAAGACCGTCTCTACATCAAACATCAGAAACAAAATGGCAAACAGATAATATCCTACTTTAAACTGCATCCAGGATTTTCCCCGGGTCGGAATTCCGCATTCGTAAGCTTCCCCTTTCTGACCATTAAAAGAACGGGGTGAAATCAAACGGGCTACCCCCAAAGCAATCGCAACCAAAGCAATTGCTGTAATCAATACAACTACTAATAAAGTAAAATTCATAAAAATAAATTTAAGTCCGCAGCATAACTTAACTACAGAGAATCATTGCAACTTCCGGAAAGAAAAAATATGAAGCAAAAACTAGATTACAATTTTACGGAGCCTATATATATAGTAAGCCGTAGGATCGGCATAAAAAGCAACGGGCAAAGACTCCTTAAATAAACATAAGACTAAAGCAGTACTCCGGAAATCCTTCCTATTTGCATTCAACCATATATAAGACTTATAATTCGAAGTAAAATGATTGATATCTAAGACAAGTTCCCCGTATGCATTTTCAAAAAGAGAAGGAGAAGCATTATACCCTTCCGTCCCTTCTGACAACTCTAGAGCTGTATTTCCTGTCCCCTGAGCGGAATCTGCGACGATTCCTGCCTCTGCTACGCCCAGTAACAGGGGAAATAAAACGAACAGTCCATATAGGATAATTTGCTTCATAAAAACAATTGAAGACGCAAATATAAATTTAATTTATAAATTAAAAAATAATTTATCCGAATCAATTTGAACAAACGAATGCATACAAAAGAAAACTTTCCCCTATTCTCAGTGAATTTCTACCCCGCAAATCACAACATTAAGGGATTTTTTCACGTACCTTCTGCTAGTAATTTTGTCATATAATCAAAACAAATAACAAATGAAAAAAACCGGAATATTTTATGGTTCCACTACCGGAACAACCGAAACCATAGCCAGACAGATTGCCACTTTACTGGATGTGTCTGATGCAGATATTTATGATGTAGCAAATGCAGAAGTTTCTTCGGTCGATGCTTATGAAGTATTGATTCTGGGCAGTTCTACCTGGGGATTGGGAGAACTACAGGACGACTGGTACAGTTTCCTCGACAAGTTGAAAAAAACGAACCTTAGCGGTAAGACAGTTGCCCTGTTCGGCTGCGGAGATTCCTCCTCCTATGATACCACCTTCTGTGATGCCATCGGAATTATTTATGAAGAGCTACAGAACAGCGGTTGTTCCTTCTGCGGAGATTGCGACACAGAGGGTTATACCTTCAGTGATTCCAAAGCCGTTGTAAACGACCGCTTTGTCGGTTTGGCACTCGACGAAATGAATGAATCCGATCGCACGGAAGAACGTTTAAATAAATGGATCAACCAATTAAAACAAAGCTGTTTAGAATAGGTCAGCCCTTATTGATTAATAATTGTAAACCGGATGTCTTTGCCATCAGACATCCGGTCCCAAAAATAGAATATTATGCCCGCCACCTGTGCTACTTCCGGAGAAATAAAAATTTTTCTGCATCATATTTATGAATTACAAAAAGGGGTCAGAAATATGGCTCTTTGCACTTTAAATGCTGCTGATACAGAATTCGCAATAAAACGCCTGCAACGGCTGAATATCTCCTTTTTTAAGCAGGAACTCGGCAACCACAATATCAACCTCTTTTTCGGAAAGGAAGAATGCATCCAAACTGTACAACTGATCATCAACCGTCCCCTTAACTGCCTTACTCCGGAAGAAGATTTTATCATCGGAGCCCTTCTCGGTTACGGTATCAGCCAGCAATGCAAACGCTATACCGCCCGCAAAACTGCCGTATTGAAGACAGCCTGACTTTAAAATGTCCGGATATATAAACGTAAAAATGTACAAAAAATCAAGGGGCATTTATACCGGATCAAACAGATTCATGTTTGCTCACGAAAGATAAAAATATCCCGAACACTACTTTTTCAATCCGTCCGGCTTCCCAAAACGAAAGTTTTCTTTTTGAAAATTCGTCCTTTCTAATTATACATTGACGGATACGCTACAATCAGCAGAACTGATATATGGATGCATATTCATTTACCAAAATCATGTGTTCGCAAACCAAAAAGCCGGAAAGCCTTGCTGATTAAGCTCCCAAAGTTGTACCTCTGTTGATTTTTTTTGGATATCTCTCCCGCAGAGAAACAAACACAATTAAATAAGGCCGACCGAAAAAGTTTATTTTTCAGTCAGCCACTTCCCGTTATTTAAAAACAATTTTAAAAACGACCGCATTAACTCCTGTAATAAAATAATTATTCATCCTTTACATAGTAATCTACAGAAACCTCCTGTATTTCTGTCGTAACTAAAGTAAAATCCGGAGTTTTATAATATACTTTTAAAGTTGGTAATATTTCCAGTAAAATACGCGTGTAATCATCATTAGCTGAAAGATTGGGAATAGATGTCAAAAATTGGGGATAGGTCCATACTTCTATTGACTGATGAGGTAAAATAGAAATACTGGAAGGCAATACGTCTAAAGTGTCCTTGCCTACTACTCCAGAAAATATCTCAAACATTACTCCAGAAAATTTTGCATATTGTTTCCCACGATAATTAAAATCATACCAAAATTCCCCGCTATGAACCCATTGATGAGGATCTTCCGATATCGGAAAACTAAAAGTAGTGTCGGACTGGTTTTTTATTTGAAAAATAAACTTAAATTCAGGACCATGCTCATAAAAATCCCAATTCTTTACTCCGGGTTCTTGAATCACATTTTTTACATATCATACCCTATCGTGCTGATAAAAAATCAGGTTCACGGGAAGCTTTTATAATGGTTTCTCCGTAATCAGTGTTTCTCATACTGGAAATAATATTATTTTCCTTATTATTCAAATATCTTTCATGATCCATTTTAAAAGTACCGGTATTGGGGTAATATTTTTCTAAATCGTAATAATCCATAAAATAAGTCCCCTTACCCTCTAATTCTACCTTTTCCAAAAATAATTTAAAATGCCTGCTACCGGATAAAGTAAAATCTGAACAAGCCTTATTCTGGCATTTTTCAGGCTTTTTTGAAACCCTAAAAACGTCAGATTTTGGAAGAAAAAAGAAAATGGATAATTATAGTATTTAAAAATAAAAAAATGGCCTGGAAATGAAGCAGTACAGGGGGAAGTATACAAACAGAAAAGTTACATTATTAAATCTTTACCATTACTGAAACATCAAAGCATCAGTTATTTGCCAAAGAGAAAGACATTAAATCCCCTCACAGTATAAAAATGACTAAAACGGGCAAATAAAGAAATCAGAGACTTTGTAAGGATAAAGAATATCCAAACAAAATCTCCGAATAAATAGATTAAAGTCCGGAGGCTGGACGAATTCCAAAGCGGAACAAAAAATTTATTTTGCCCAAAGGCCGGCCAGATTCAGTATGGTCTGCATGGCTTTTTGCATGGTATTTAAGGAACAGTACTCATATTTGCCGTGGAAATTCATGCCACCGGTAAAAAGGTTCGGACAAGGCAATCCCATATAAGAAAGCCGGGCGCCGTCGGTACCGCCGCGGATAGGACGTACGACAGGAGTAACTCCGGCTTCTTTCATAGCTTCGAGGGCCTTGTCGATTACTTCCGGATAAGGTTCTACCATTTCCTGCATGTTATAATACTGATCTTTTAAATTCAAGGTAATTACACCTTCTCCGTATTTTTGAGTTAAATAATCCGTTACCCGAATGAGGTATTGTTTCTTTGCTTCAAATTTCTCCCGGGAATGGTCCCGGATGATATATTCGATTACTGCACTTTCAACTCCGCCGCTGATAGCGGTCAGATGATAGAATCCTTCATACCCTTCGGTATGTTCAGGCCGCTCCCATGCCGGGAGCATGCCATTTATTTCAGTAGCCAGCTGTAAAGCATTCAACATCTTATCCTTGGCATATCCCGGATGAATATTACGTCCCTGTATAACAATTTTAGCACCGGCAGCATTGAAGTTTTCATATTCCAGTTCCCCTTCGAATCCTCCGTCCATTGTATAGGCAAACTTAGCCCCGAAACGGGAAACATCAAAAAAGTCGACTCCCCGGCCGATTTCTTCATCCGGCGTAAACCCAATCCGTATTTTTCCATGCGGAATTTCAGGATGCCCGATCAGGTATTCTGCAGCCGTCATAATTTCTGCCACCCCGGCCTTATCATCTGCCCCCAATAAAGAAGTTCCGTCCGTTGTGATCAAAGTATGCCCTTTAAAAAACGTCAATTCAGGGAAATCTGCTACCGTCATGCTCAGGTTTTCATTCAGACGGATATCTTTTCCGTCATAATCTTCTATGATCTGAGGATGAATATTCGCTCCGTTCATATCCGGACTCGTATCCACATGAGAAATAAAACCGATGACAGGACGATCTTCATATCCTTTTGTTGCCGGCAAAGTACCCATGACATACCCATACCGATCCATCTCGACTTCAGTCAACCCAAGCGATTTCATTTCCTCAGCCAGGTATCTGAGCAATACAAGTTGTTTATCCGTAGATGGAAATTTTTCACTCTCCGGATCACTCTGCGTATCAAATCCTACATATTTTAAAAAACGTTCTTTTAATTCCATATCTTCATTTTTTATTTATTTATCCTCCAAAAGCCGAATAATTTATACGAAAATCCATCAGTCTAGTGTTTAAGTTTCTCCTCTCTCATGTCCGCATTTAAACCCTTATACACTTGAACATTTTCACATTTAAACAAACCCCTCCTTCCGTTTCGTTCTATTCCTTTTTTCCGCGCATAGCGTCCCAGATAAAGTAACCGATAATCACGATATACATCACTACTGCCAGCCATTCTGCTCCACTCCAAACCGTATACCAGTCGGCTCCGGCATATTTCAATATAGCACTGATTACTCCCATCAGGGCACCTCCGGCAATAAATCCGGAAGCAATCAGGGTTCCCCTGTCCCGTCTGGCCTTATTTATCCCCTCGTCCTTACTGCGGGTAGATACGAACCAACTCACCAAACCACCGATTAATAAAGGCGTATTCAGTTCCAGCGGAATAAACATTCCCAAGGCAAAAGCCAATGCCGGTACTCCGATCATTGTCAGAATCAGCGCCAATGCTGCTCCGGCAAAATACAACATCCAGGGAGTAGCGCCCCCTTCCATCAAGGGTTTGATTACCGCTGCCATCGCATTGGCCTGGGGAGCCACCAAAGCCCCTTCTCCGGTAAACCCGTAGGTTTTATTCAGAATAATCATTACTCCGGCAACTGTAGCAGCTGAAACAGCCGTACCCAAAAATTTCCAGGTTTCCTGTTTTGCCGGAGTCGTCCCCAGCCAGTAACCGATTTTCAAATCGGTAATAAAACCTCCGGCCATAGATAAAGCCGTACAAACCACTCCGCCGATTACCATAGCGGCCATCATACCATTGGTTCCGCTCAATCCTGCACTGACTAATACCAAAGAAGCCAGTATCAGCGTCATCAACGTCATCCCGGAAACCGGATTCGTCCCGACAATAGCAATGGCATTCGCCGCTACCGTAGTGAATAAGAACGAAATGACAAAAACAATCAAAATAGCAACTATGGTCTGAAACCAATTTCCCAATACACCGAACTGGAAAAACAGGAAAGTAGTGACCAAAGTAGCCAGAATACCGATCATGATAAACTTCATCGTCAGGTCTTTCTGGGTCCGTTCAACGGTTTCTTCGGCAGTCTTTTTCCCTTTCAATTCATTGACAGCCAAACCTACAGCCTGGCGGATAATTTTGGACGAGCGGATGATTCCGATAATACCGGCCATTGCGATACCGCCAATTCCGATATGACGGGCATAATTCCGGAATATTTCTTCCGGACTCATATCTCTTAATAGTGTAGTAATTCCTTCCCCTACCGCTATCGTCTGCCCATCTCCGAAATAACTGATAAAAGGAATCAATACAAACCATACGGCAAATGAACCGGCACAAATAATTGCAGCATATTTCAATCCGATAATATATCCTAACCCCAGCACGGCTGCACCCGTATTCACTTTAAATACCAATTTCAATTTCTCGGCCAATACTTCTCCGCAACCGACAATACGGGTAGAAATATTTTCTGTCCACCAGCCAAACGTACTGATAAAGAAATCGTACAAACCGCCGACCAATCCGCTAACAGCCAGCAACTTCGCCTGATTTCCCTTCTTTTCCCCCGACACCAGTACTTCAGTAGTCGCCGTAGCTTCCGGGAAAGGATATTTCCCATGCATATCCTTGACAAAATATTTCCGGAAAGGAATCAACATCAAAATACCCAATAAACCACCTAAAAGCGAAGAGAGAAAAATTTGATAGAACTCTGCTTCCAAGCCCAGGATATACAAAGCAGGTAAAGTAAAAATTGCCCCGGCTACGATTACCCCCGAGCTGGCTCCGATGGACTGAATGATCACATTCTGCCCCAGCATATTATTCTTTTTCGCTAAATTCCCCACTCCGACAGCAATAATAGCGATCGGGATAGCCGCTTCAAATACCTGACCAACTTTCAACCCCAGATATGCCGCCGCCGCAGAAAATATCACGGCCATAATGATACCGAAAACCACAGAATACAGGGTTACCTCCTTCGGCTTACTATTTGCCGGCATCATTGGTTTATATACCTCTCCCGGCTTCAGTTCCCGATATGCATTCTCGGGCAATGAGTTCAATTTCTGTTCCTCTTGTTCCATGCTATGTTTTGTTTTTGATTTTTTACACGCTTCCAAAGATAAATATTTTTAACAAAAATTCAAATGTATAATCAAAACCCGAAAAAGTTGCAGAAGTTAAAATCTCCTGAAGAATATTCAAGTTTCTCAAACACTTCTTTCCTGACAAAACCTGTACAGCACAAAACAGCAAAAACTTTTATTCTGAAAAATACAGAGAAAATGAAAGATACTTTCCGGTACGAAAAAATAGTTCATTTTACAGCATATAAAAGGCTACAGTTTTGATTGTACTGTAGCCTTTTTAAAAATGACTTTTTAACTTTGTTCATTTGTCCGGACCGGTATAATGCTTATACCAATCCTTGTATTTTTATCCCTGAGTATCTGCCCATTTTGAGAAATCGGGATATCATAAAACTCTTTCCTATCGGACTCCCCTTTCACTTAAAAAAGCGGCAAATTTATCTTTATAAGAATCCGAGACAGGAATATATTGTTTACCAAAAATGATACGGTTCCGTTCAATGACCTTAATTTTATCTCCCTGTACAATATAAGAACGATGTACACGGATAAAGTCCTCAGCCGGCAGTAATTCTTCCAGCGTTTTCATACTCATCAAGGAAACAAGAGGCTGCGGTTCATCTTCCAGGTAGATCTTTACGTAATCTTTCAGTCCTTCGATATAAAGAATTTTTTCCAGTTCGATCTGAACCAGCTTATACTCCGTCTTTACAAAGATATGTCTTAATTTAATCCTGTTTCCTTGTCTTGTCCGTTCATACCATTGCAAGGCCTTGTTGGCGGCCTGTAAGAAATCGGTATACGAAACCGGCTTTACCAGATAATCCAGGGCATTTACCTTATAGCTGTCCAGGGCATATTGTTCGAAAGCTGTAGTAAAGACAATCCGTGTCCGGTCTCCGACCATCCTGGAAAATTCCATTCCGTCCAATTCTGGCATCTGGATATCCAAAAAAAGCAGGTCCACATTTTCAAACGGCATCTCCTGCATCGCTGCCAGGGCACTGTTGTATTTTCCGCACAAAGTCAGAAAGGGTGTTTTTTGCACATAGCTCTCCAACAATCCCAGAGCCAGTGGCTCGTCATCAATGATACAACAATTCAAATTCATCTGCGCCTCCTTCTTTAAATTCTGATTCTCAATTCTGCTACAAATGTTTCTCCCTGTTTCTCCGCCACCAGAATAAAATGTCCCGGATAGAGGAGAGCCAACCGTTTCCGCAAATTTTCCAATCCGATCCCGGACCCGCTTCTATCCCCTTGTTTTTTAGGAAAATAACTGTTTTCCACCCGGCACAACACTTCCCTTTCTCCTACCGTATGCAAATCTATTGAAATAAAAGAAGGGGCCGTCGGGCTTACCCCGTGTTTGAACGCATTTTCCACCAGCGTAATGAAAAGCAACGGAGCAATTTCGACATTTCTCTCTGAATAAATATCCGTTTCAACGACAACCTCTTGCGGCAAACGGATTTTCATCAGAGCAATATAATTGTCGATAAACTCGATTTCTTTTGCCAAGGGGACTAAATTCTGATTGTTTTCATAAAGAATATACCTCAGTAAACGGCTTAAATCGTGTACTGCATGCTGGGCTGTCTCCGGATTAAAAGCAATCAAGGAATAAATATTATTGAGCGTATTGAATAAAAAATGGGGATTTAACTGATTTTTTAAACTCTTTAATTCAGCTTCGGCCCTTCCTTTTTCCAACTCCTTCCGTTCGGTTTCCATTTTATACCAATTTCCGGTTACCCGTATCGCTACACTCAATCCGGCAGTCAGTCCCATCAGCATAAAATCGCGGGAAATAACCATTACTTTCGGAGGTCCGGGATGAGCTGTAAAAGTATCCTTGAGAAAATTCTGGAAATAAAAATGCATCCAGGCATCCAGACAAAAACAAACAGCACTGATCAGCAGAATATTCAATACAATAAACTGAAACAGTTTTTTCCGGAAAAGAATACGGTCAATCCACCAGAAGTAGTTTATATAAAAAACGAGCATAAAGGCGACCGGCACAAATACATATCCCAGGTACCAGCGGAAGGTTATCGGATTCCCTTCCCGGCTGGCGAAAAAAAACGGAAAACCGAACATAATTCCCCAGCCGATCAGGTGAATTAACCACAATAGGGTTTGTCTTTTATCTGCTTGTTTCATAAAGCAAAGTTAAAGATTTTTTTTATTCATAACGAATGGCTTCAATCGGATCTAAATTGGAAGCTTTCTGTGCCGGATACCATCCGAAAAATATTCCTGTAACCGTACATACGATAAAAGAGAGAATGACCGAATACAATTGGACATAGACAGGCCAGCCGGCTATGGCTTTTACAATCCAGGAAGCACCGATACCCAGAACGACCCCTATAATTCCCCCTGTTACGCTGATCAATATTGCTTCAATCAGGAACTGGGCCAAAATATCCCGCCCTTTGGCTCCGATAGACATGCGTAAACCGATTTCCCGGGTCCGTTCTGTGACAGAAACATACATAATATTCATAATCCCAATCCCTCCTACTAATAAAGAGATTCCGGCAATACAGGCCAGAAGCATGGTCATCATGTCGGTTGTAGAATTCATCATCGTACTCAACTCCTGCTGGGAACGGATATTGAAATCATCCTCGTCCGTATCTTTCAGTTTATGGTTCCGGCGTAAAATATCGGAAATTTCTGCCTCGGCTTCCTCCGTTCGGTCCTCGGTGACTGCCGAACAGAATATACTTTGTAAATGAGTTATTGCCAAAACCCTTTTTTGTATCGTCGTATAAGGAGCCAGAATAAGGTCGTCCTGGTCCATCCCCATAGTGTTATATCCCTTGGAAGTCAGTACCCCTATCACCCGGAAAGGAATCTTCCCGAAACGTATAATCTTTCCGACAGGTTCTTCCCCGTTGGTAAAAAGGTTATCTACTATTGTCTTTCCGATTACACAAACCTTAGCCGAGCTCAGTATATCCTGATCGGAAAACATTTCGCCTCCGGCTACGGAATATTTCCGGATTTCCAGGTAATCCGGATTCACCCCATAGACAGTAGTCGGATAGTTATTGGCTCCGTAGATCGTCTGTCCTCCGCTGCTTACGGAAGGAGAACAGGCTGATACGAAACGGGCTTCCTCCACAATGGAATGATAATCCTCCAGTTTCAGACTTTGCATAGCGGAAGCATCCAGACGGACTCCTCCACGCATATCGGCTCCCGGATGAATCATAATCATATTCGATCCCATCTCTGCAATCTGAGCCCGGATACTCCGCTTGGATCCCTGTCCGATAGCCAGCATCGTAATCACAGAAGCCACCCCGATAATAATTCCCAGCATTGTCAGAAATCCCCTCATCTTATTGTTTCCCAAAGCCCGTAAAGCTATTCTGAATAAATTCGTAAAGTTCATTCTCTTTCATTTTAAATTTGGACAAAAAGCGGATTCTTTCTGTCTTTCCATCAATCCTCCGCCTTCGGCATAGCTGCCAGAGCTTCTTTAACAGAAGCAATATGCTCATTTTCTGTATCCTGTATTATTCTTCCGTCTTTCAGTATAATCGTACGGCTGCTATAAGCCGAAATCTCAGGATTATGCGTTACAAATACAATGGTCCGCCCCCGGGCGTATAAATCCTGAAACAAACTCAGGATCTCAAAGGAAGTCCGGGTGTCCAGATTTCCCGTTGCTTCATCAGCCAGTATCAATACAGGGTCGTTCACTAACGCCCGGGCAATGGCCACCCGCTGCTGCTGCCCTCCGGACATCTGATTGGATTTATGATAAAGCCGGTCGTGCAATCCTACAGCCTCTAAGGCCGCTATTGCCCGTCGTTCTCTCTCCTTAGCAGACACTGCCGGATTGTACATTAACGGCAATTCCACATTCTCAATAGCAGTTGTCTTGGGTAACAAATTATACGACTGAAATACAAACCCGATTTTGTGGTTTCTCAATTCCGCCCGTTCATTTTTCCCCATTTGCCGTACAGAATATCCATCCAGCCAGTAATCCCCGGCAGTGGGAGTATCCAAACAGCCTAAAATATTCAGAAGAGTTGATTTCCCGGACCCGCTGGTTCCCATGATGGTTACAAATTCTCCGGGACGGATGACAAAAGACACCTCCCTCAAAGCGTGCACCTTCTCATTTCCGACCCAAAAATCCCGCTTTAAATTTTTCAATTCAATAATTGCATTCATTTTCCGAAAACATTTAAACCTGAAATTTTAGTTTTTTGCCTTATTTTTCTTTTGGCCGGGAGGTTTAGGCATAAAAGGACTCGTTTCGCCTTCGCCGGGTGCAGGCTTTCCGATAGTTCCCTTCCTGACCCCCACCATTTCTACTACAACTTCCTCATTTTCCCCCACACCCTCTACAATTTCAACCAGGGAATTGACGGTCGTTCCGGTCGTAACCTCTTTTTCCTGTAAAGTGAATCCTTCCTTTACCCATACGGTTTTTTGCAAAGCAGTATTCTCCACATCAATAGCATATACCCTGTATCCGTTTGCCTGTGCAATCTGCTCATCCGGCACAAACTTCAGCGCTTTGGCAGGGATTACGGGTACATTTTCTTTTTCCAAAGTATAAATAGACACCGTAGCAGTCAAGCCGGGTTTCAGCTTCAGGTCGGGATTCGGAGCACTGATTACCACCTCATAAGTTACGACATTGGATTCGACGGTAGCTTCCAAACGAACCTGAGTTACTTCTCCTTCAAACAGGTCATTGGGATAAGCATCGACAGAAAAAGTTACCCGCTGCCCTTCCCCGACCTGACCGATATCGGCCTCATCTACATCGGCTACCACCTGCATTTCAGTCAGATCCCTAGCTATTGTAAACAGCGTAGGGGTTTCAAAACCGGCAGCCACCGTCTGCCCTTCCTCTACTTCCCGGCTGATCACCACTCCGTCTATCGGACTGGTGATAACGGCATATCCCAGATTTCTCCGTACTTTTATGATATCTGCCCTTGACTTTTCATAAGAACTTTTCGCCTTTTCGTAATCATAAGTAGCCGTTTCATAATCGCTATCGCTGATCAGCTTTTTTTCAAACAGCACCTTTTTACGGGCATAATTTTTCTGCTGATAGTCGAATTCCGCCTTCGCATTGGCAAGGACTGCCTCCTGGGATTCGAGTTCTGCCTGTAAGGTTACTTTATCCATCTCAGCGATCAGCTGTCCCTTTTTTACGACACTGTTGTAATCCACATAAATCTTATCGATAATGCCGGAGACCTGTGTACCGACATCCACTTTCGTCACCGGCTCCACAGTACCGGTAGCCGAAACCATATTCGACATAGAACCACGCCTTACCTTTACCGTTTCCCAGTCCACTTTTCCCTTATCAGAAGCTCCCAGGAAAAAATAGCCGCACAATCCGATAACGACAATAGCGCCTCCGATTGTTATCAGTTTACTCTTTTTCATGCTATATTGATTTAAATATTATCTGTATTATTCTGCCGACGGCCCAATTGAATTCCTTTCCCCTGGTAAAAACCCAATAATTGCTGGCTCAAAATAGCCATATATTTAGCCTGAACAATCTCCTGTTGAGCTATCAGTAAATTATTCTTTTCCGTAAGCATTTCCAGCGTATTTTTCATTCCCAGATTAAATTGTTCCTGTACCAGTGTAAAACTCTGGCGGGCAGCATTCACACTTTCCATAGCCGAGCGATAACGATCCTGGGAAGAAACGGCGTCCAGATAGACGGTCTCCACCGTTTTCAGTAAATCTTTCTGGGTATTCAGATAATCCAAATCTGCATCTTCTACTTTTAAACGGGCAATCTTCAGGGCAGACTTATTTTTCCGGTTACTGTAAATCGGAATACTCAGTGTCACCCCTATGCTCTCATTAAAATTATTTTTCATCTGGTTTGAAAAGGAATAACCGGATCCGGAAAGATGACTGCTTCCTATTCCGGCCGTCAGATCTAAGGAAGGCAAATACCCGGAACGGGCAATCGCCACATCATATTCCGCAGCACTTACAGCCAGCCGGCCATTTTTAATCTCCGGCATAAAATCAAGGGCTGCAGCATAGATAACTTCTTTGGAAGGTAAAACTTGCAATACTTCATTTTCTTGAATTTCAGGAATATCCAATTCTATAACAGCGGATATATCCAGTTCCAATAATTGCTTCAGTTCCAACTTCTTTTCATCCAATGCTGTCTGAGCCACTACCAACTGATACTTATCTGCACTGTATTGGGATAGCAGTTGAGCCAGATCACTCTGCGCGATATCCCCGGCAGCATACAACTCCCGGGCTCTTTCACACTGAGCTTCAGAAATCTCTACCGTTTTTTTGTTGATTTCTACTGACTCAGCAGCATATAAAACCTGCAAATAACCCTCTGTAATAGCAATTTCAATATTATTTTCGGCTTCCTGAATATACAATTCCTGTATTTTATTCTGCAATTCCTGTTGCCGGATGTTCAAACGCAATTCTCCTCCCCGGTAAAGACTTACAGAGGAATTGAAACCATAAGTACCCGTATAGCTATTTTTATCTGTATCCGTCGTTTTGGGGTGATTGACCAAACTTTGTCCGGAAGAAAAGGACAGGGAAGGGAAAAGCTGCGCCCGGGATTGTAAGGTGTTCTCCTTGCTTTCTTCCCATGCAATTTTACTCTTTCTCACCTGGATATTCTGTTCCAGGGCATAGTCGATGCAATCCTGTAAACTCCACGTTTTCTCCTGAGCTTTCCCCGGTGAAATCATTCCCAGGATAAAAAGTATAACCGAAATAATAACCCTCTTCATAATCGTCTTATTTTTGTTTTAATAAGTTTGATTTCGGCCTTGCCATGAGGCCTTACAAACATTTTATATAAACAAAAATAAAAGATGTAGCTGCAAGGGACAATTTTATTAGACATACCCCTTGTTTCTGTCGACGAATCCGCCGTTTAAACCGATAAATACATGGCTTAAAATACCGATACAAACCGGAACATAAAGTCTGTTTTCTACGACCGGTCAGATTTTCCGGGAGCAATACCCCAGAGGGTCCCGCTCTGATAGAATTACTGAAGCCGCCCTTTGGGCGGCTTCACACAAACCTAATCACTCTAAACTAACTAAACCTGTATTACTTTGTATGTTTTCTACTTATTTCACTCAGCAATCGTTTCACAAAATCCCGTTGAGAGAATTAATAATAAACGATTGGTGCTTTTCCAATCAGATTTTACAAACACTTTTCACTTCACTCACACAAAAATAAAAAAAGAGCAGTTAAAGAACAATTTTATTATACGAATTCCCTATTTATACTGATTAATCCTTTATTTATACCGACCAACACCCATAAAGTACCTATCAACTGAAACGTAAAATCAATTTCTGCTGCAGGAAAGATCCAAACGAACGAAAGTTTTATAACAAAAAAGAATGCATACACCACAATTACTTCCTGGACAATCCCTTATACTGAGAATCAAGCTTAAACAACCGGCTCTGCTTTTACTCCTGTACGTTTCCTCCGGCCATATCCAGTAATTCTGTGGTAATTCCCTGCTGCCGCAGCTTATTGTATTCCAATTGTAAATTACCCAGCAATTTATAGGCATTGTCACTGGCCATCTGCATAGCCACTATTCGTACAGCCTGCTCTGAAGTTTGATTTTCCAATAACACCTTATAAAACATTGTCCGGACAATTAAAGGATATAAAATTTCAAAAATTTCCCGGCATCCGGGTTCATAAATATAAATCAATTGCTTTTCCTGACGGTCGGGACCAGCCTGTTCATCCTGTTTATGAGGCCTCAGTGGCAACAAATGTAAGCGTTCTACCGTCTGGGTTCCCATACTTTTAAAATGCGTATAAATCACTTCCACCCGGTCGATCTCCCCCGTTTGAAAGCGGCCGATCAGTTCGTCCGACAAGGCTTTGACCCCCTCCGCATACTGAGCGGCAGCAAATAAATCCGGCACTTCCCTGAAGCTGATATTCTTCATCCGCTTCACATCCCCTACGATCTTCTTTCCCACAGCATACACATCCGGTTGCATAATTCCCTGCGAACGGTATTCTTCTACTGCCTGGACTAACTTTTTATATATATTGATATTAAAAGCTCCGCACAGTCCTTCATCCGATCCCAGCACCACCAAGGCAACCTGATGTATGTCCCGTTCCTGCCGTAAAGGGGAAATAAAATCGCAATCCCTCTCATTCACATGATTCAATATAGACCGCAATTGTTCTTCATAAGGCATGGCCCGGTTCAACGCAATCTCTGCTTTCCGTAGCCGGGCAGATGAAATCATCTTCATCGCCCCGGTAATTTTCTGAGAAGATTGGACAGACCCAATCCTTCGCTTCAATTCACGCATTGTTGCCATAAATACCTTCTTTTATTTCCCTTGTACTAAAAGAAATTCCTTTCATTTCAGTCTTCTACCCTTTTATTTGTCCATTATACTTTTGAAAACGTCTTTTTACCTCTCCCCCTTTTACAAACGCTTAAATTTTAAAACGTTCTGTTACCTCCGCTGCGACAGCCGTCATCAGTTCCTCCACTTTCTCATCCAGAATTCCTTCTTTCAAGCGATCCAATACTTCTTCACGGTAGCGGGCATGCAAGAGTTCCAGATACAATTTTTCAAAATCCGACACATGGTGTAAAGGCACCTCTTTCAACAATCCCTGCGTACCACAATAAATGACCGCCACCTCTTCTTCTACCGGCATAGGGGAATACTGCGGCTGTATCAGTAATCTTGCATTTTTACGTCCTTTATCAATTACCATAGCCGTCACGGGGTCCATATCTCCTCCGAATTTAGAAAATGCCTCCAGTTCCCGGTACTGGGCCTGATCGATTTTTAACGTTCCCGCTATTTTTTTCATTGATTTCAACTGTGCGTTTCCTCCCACACGGGATACGGATATTCCTACGTTTATGGCCGGTCGTGTTCCTTCGTTAAACAAGGCTGTATCCAAAAAAATCTGTCCGTCGGTAATAGAAATCACATTGGTCGGAATATATGCCGAAACATCGCCTGCCTGAGTCTCAATGATCGGTAAAGCCGTCAAAGACCCGCCTCCTTTTATGACAGGCCTCAGCACTTCCGGCAAATCGTTCATCTGAGCAGCGACTTCATCGTTGGAAATAATACGGGCTGCCCTCTCCAACAAACGGGAATGCAGATAAAATATATCTCCCGGGTAAGCTTCCCTTCCGGAAGGACGCCTCAGAATCAGGGAAATCTCCCGGTAAGCTACTGCCTGTTTGGAGAGATCGTCGTATACCACCAGGGCATTTCGCCCGCTATCCCGAAAATATTCTCCGATAGATGCCCCCGCAAACGGTGCATAATAACGCATAGCTGCCGAATCGGATGCGTTGGCAGCTACGATAATACAATATTCCAAAGCTCCTTTTTCCCGCAACGTATTCACTAAAGTAGCTACAGACGAAGCCTTTTGTCCGATAGCGACATAGATACAATATACCGGATCTCCCTTCCGGAAATTTTCCCTTTGGTTGAGTATCGTATCGACAGCAATGGCCGTTTTTCCGGTCTGACGGTCACCGATAATCAACTCCCGTTGTCCCCGGCCGATAGGGACCATCGAATCGACAGCCTTGATCCCGGTCTGCAAAGGTTCCTTCACCGGTTGCCGGAAAATAACCCCCGGTGCTTTCCGTTCCAATGGCAACTCCAGTGTTTCCCCTTCAATCGGTCCGGCCCCGTCAATAGGGTCCCCCAAGGTATTTACTACCCTTCCCAACAAACCTTCCCCAACTTTTATGGAAGCAATATGTCCGGTCCGTTTCACCGTAAAATTTTCTTTTACCCGGTCACCTGCATTCATCAGAATAACTCCTACATTATCCTGTTCCAGATTCATCGCTACCCCCCTCACTCCATTTTCGAATTCCACCAATTCGCTAGAACGTACATTGTCCAATCCAAACACGTGAGCCACCCCGTCGCCTACTTCCAAAACGGTTCCAACTTCCTCAAAAACGGTCTTCGTATCTATTCCTTTAAGCTGCATTTCGAGTATATTCGAAACTTCATCCACTTTACTCATAACATTTTTCTTTTAATTCCCTTACATAACTCATTTTCCCGGAATTTTTCTTTCCCTTTTATCCGTTTCTCACACTTTCAACATTTCCGAACGAATCTGTTTCAATTCTTTTCTCACAGAAGCATCCAACTCTTCCGAACCGATTTTCAAAATAAAGCCACCGATGATCTGAGGATCTACGGAACTGTAAAATTCTACCCGCCTGGAGGTATGTTCAGTCACCAATTTTTTGATCTTTTCCATTACGGCCGGCTCCAATTCCCGGGCCGTGATAATATTCACCCGGATAATACCGTTTGCTTTGCGATAAATATCCTCATATATCAACGCAATAGTTCTCATATAACTCTCCCGGTGATTCCTGATCAGTAACCGGATAGCCCGTATATATGCCTCTCCCGGTTCAATTCCGATAGCCGTCGAAAGCAATAATTCCTTATCCTTCGGAGACAGCACAGGATTCAACAAAGCTTTCTGCAAATCCGGATAAGCTCCGTAATTATCCAAAAATAACTTCATTTTCTCATAGACCAATTCCTCTACTCCCAGTTCTTTCGCGTACCGGAACAAAGCTTTTGCATACCGCTGTGAGATTAATCCTTCGTTCATGTGTTATCCTTTCTACTGAAATTTACGGCTATTCTCTTCCGGAGTTTACGAAAAAAACGTAAACTACTCCTTTTCATCAATTTTTATTCTCCAGTTCATCCAGAAATTTTTCCACCATTTTCTCCTGAGCTTCCTTTCCGGATAAATCTTCCCGAATCACTTTCCCGGCAATCTCCAGTGACAATTTGCTCACTCTCCGGCGCATCTGTACTTCTGCTTCTCTTTTTGTCTGTTCAGCTGCCAAACGGGCTGCTTCCAATACTTTCTGAGCTTCCTGCGACGCTGCTTTCCGGGCCTCCCTGACAATATTCTCTTTCAACCGCTGGGCTTCCTGTAAGATCTCCAGCTGCCGCCGCTGAGCCTCTGAATATAAAGCTTTTGCATCCTTTTCCGCCTGTCTCTTTTCTTCTATCGCCTGCTGGGCATACTGCACCCCTTTGTCGATAAAATCGGCCCGTTCGTCCACACTTTTGATAATCATTGGCCAGGCAAACTTTGCCAATATTCCCAAAAGAATCAGAAAAACGACCAACATCCAGAATACCAGTCCGAATTCCGGCTCAAATAATGCCATAATCTTATTTTTTATTGAAAAAGGACGATTCCATTTCCTCTTCCGGAGTTAATCCTATACAAACAAGGCGATAATACAAACAATAATCGCAAACAATGCCACTCCCTCTATCAAAGCAGCTATTACAATCATATTTGTCCGGATACTGTTCGTTTCTTCCGGCTGACGCGCAATCGCATCCATGGCATTTGCACCGATTTTACCGATACCGATCCCGGCCCCGATAGCAGCTAAACCCGCTCCGATACAAGCACCTATTTTTGCCAGACTCAATCCGGCCGCCATTTGTAATGCAATAAAACTTAACATACTTCTCAATTTTAAATCGTTATCAATATTTCATTATTTCTTCTCCGATACAGTTCAGGAAGCAGATTTACTTCCTACCCTTGCCAAACTAATAAATATAGTCGACAGCATCATAAATACATACGCCTGTATAAAACAAATCAAAAAATCGATCAGATTCATAAATACGGCAAACAGTACAGCAATCACCGTGGAACCAGCCATGGCAGCTGTTCCCAACGCTCCGAAAACAAATATCAGTGCAATCAATACCAAGGTAATCAAATGACCGGCCATCATATTGGCAAACAAACGGATCATCAAAGCGACCGGCTTCGTAAATACGCCAAAGATTTCTATCAAAGGCAAAATCGGTAACGGAAATTTTAACCATGCCGGGACATCCGGCCATACAATCTCTTTCCAATATTTTTTGGTTCCCGATACATTCACTACCACAAATGTGCACAAAGCCAATACCAAGGTAACCGATATATTCCCCATTACATTTGCCCCTCCCGGAAAAACGACAATCATGCCGAGCCAGTTGGAAAATAAAATGAAGAAAAACAATGTCAGTAAATACGGGGCAAACCGCCGGGCTTCCCCTTCCAATACAGCTACGATTACCTCCTTATACACCATATCAATAATCATTTCTATCAAGCCTAAGCCCCGGCGGGGCGCTACAAGCGGATTCCGACGGTACCAACGTTTCAGGGGGAAAAGTACCCACATGACAACGATAGCTGTAATGAATAAAGCCAATACATTTTTCGTTACGGACAAATCCAGAGGCCTGTATAGCTTTCCCTCCTTCTCCCCAACCACTTTCCCATCATACTCTCCACCGGAAGCAATGTAAAATCCCTCATACGACTTTCCCTCCCGTAAACGGGAAGAACTGAAAATATACCACCCTTCTTCCCCATGCACAATAACCGGTAAGGGAATCTGAATACTCCTTCCATGCGGTAAAGTAATATTCCATCCGTATTCATCCCCCAAATGACTGAAAATGGCATCCTTCGGATTGAAAGTATTTTTCTCCTTTCCCTGCTCCGCTGCAAAAGCTCCAGCAGTAAACAGAAAAAGAAACAAAACAGACAAACATATAATTATTTTTCTCATATTCAGTATTTTGAACAAAAGCCTTCCCTATCCCTCGTTCCGTAGGAGCCATACTGCCTGTACCCCTTTTAATTCAGACATACGGCAATCCGGTTGGCTCTTACCTCTACAATTCCACCCGTTACAGCAATCTTTGCCTCCTTACCTTCAGTGAAATACACAATCTCTCCCGGTAGAAGGGTCGAAATCAAAGGAGCATGATTCTCCAATACGGTAAAAGGACCGCAACTTCCGGGCAAAGTCACCCGGTCGACTGCCCCGTCAAAAAGAATCTTCTCTGTAGATATGACTCTTAATATCATAATTTCCATTTATTATTCTTACTTTCCGGCCTTTGCCATCATTTCCTTACCCTTCTGAATCACCTCATCTATCGTCCCAACATTCATAAAAGCTTGTTCCGGATATTCATCCATTTCCCCGTTCAGAATCATTCGAAAACCCCGGATCGTCTCTTCCAAAGGCACCATAACCCCCGGAATACCGGTATATTGCTCAGCTACATGAAAAGGCTGGGATAAAAAACGCTGAGCCCGTCTTGCCCTTCCCACCACTGTTTTATCAGCATCCGACAATTCATCCACTCCCAGAATGGCAATGATATCCTGCAGCTCATTATAATGCTGTAACAATTCAATAACTTGCTGGGCCGTATTGTAATGTTCCTCTCCCACAATATTCGGATCCAGTATCCTGGAGGAAGATTCCAAGGGATCCACAGCCGGATAAATACCTAACTCCGTAATCTTACGGCTTAATACAGTAGTTGCATCAAGAAAGCTGAAAGTCGTCGCCGGTGCAGGATCGGTTAAATCGTCTGCCGGTACGTAAATAGCTTGTACAGAAGTAATGGAACCGTATTTTGTAGAAGCTATTCTCTCCTGCAATTTTCCCATTTCAGAAGCCAAAGTGGGCTGATACCCCACAGCTGAAGGCATACGCCCCAACAAGGCCGACACTTCCGAACCGGCTTGCGTAAAACGGAAAATATTGTCGATAAAAAGCAATATTTCATTTCCGCCTTCATTGGAATCCCGGAACATTTCTGCCACCGTCAACCCTGACAATGCAACCCTCAAGCGGGCTCCGGGTGGTTCGTTCATTTGGCCGAATACCAACGTAGCCTGGGACTGATTTACTTTCTCCATATCCACACGCTTCACATCCCAATCACCCTTTTTCATCTCTTCTAAAAAAGTCTCCCCATAATTAATTACCCCGGATTCTATCATCTCCCGCAACAGATCGTTCCCTTCCCTCGTCCGTTCCCCCACTCCGGTAAATACAGAATAACCGTTATGTCCCTTGGCTATATTATTGATCAGTTCCATAATCAAAACCGTCTTCCCGACTCCCGCACCCCCGAACAATCCGATTTTTCCCCCTTTTGAATAAGGTTCCAGTAAATCGATCACCTTTATTCCCGTAAACATAAATTCCTCGGTGATCGATAAATCCTTAAACTTCGGAGCTTCCTGATGTATAGAACGGGTCTCGGAATAATCCAAAGGAGCCAGATGGTCGATGGCATCTCCTGTGACATTCATCAATCTCCCCTTAATTTGCCGGCCCACCGGCATCGTCAGCGTATGTCCCAGATCCCGGGCTTTCATCCCCCGGTGAAGGCCATCGGTAGTATCCATGGCCACGCAGCGCACCGTATCTTCCCCAATATGTTGCTCTACTTCTATAATCAATTTCTCCCCCGTATCTCTTTCTATCTCCAGGGCTTCGTAAATCGGCGGTAAACTTTCTCCGCCCTCCTCAAATATTACGTCTACCACAGGTCCGATTACCTGGGTAACATATCCGAATTTCTCTGCCATAATTTTAATTTATGCTTTCAATATCTCCATACCACAACCTTTTAACGAAAATTCATTTAAAAAAGTTGTCGTATAGATTAATTCAAAAAATATACCATTTCTTCAGAAAACAAGTCTGAGTAGTAAAATTTACACTACGGTAACATAAATAAACAACCCTCTTCCCATTGAAGAGAAACCCCAAACCGTAGCTACCGATGAAAAAAGAATCTAAATAAGAATCCTCTGTAGAAAATAAACGTAAAAACCATGCAGATAACGCACAGACAACATATCACTATATTTTTCCGTCTTCAGAGCAGAAAGTAAAGCAGCCCCCACATTCCGCACGGAAGTTGCCATACCTCCCGGCACAGAAGAGACTCCTTTATATTGACCGGACAAATCCACCGTATAAGCCAGCAGTTCGTCCCAATTTTTATAAGGGTGAAAGAAATTTTTTCCGCAGCTCTGACCGGCAACCCCCCATTCCGCATTTGTCTCAGAAAGGACAGATACAGGATTTTCTCCCCTTCCGCTCTTTTCTTCCCTCATTTCTGAAGCAAGAAACAGGAACAACGTCAATATGCCACACAAAAGTAGCTTCATTTCTTTTACATTTGACACAAATATAATAAGAATTCTCCTAAAATGGATAAAATGCGGAGGAATAGAGTAGAAAACAAGTATTATTTTACTATTCTTCTTACAGCAAAAAGCAGGATACCAATAGGTAAATAAAAGGATCACAACCTATCCGTTATCTTTTTTAAGTCGTTAAAAGTAGCGGAAAAAGAATACCCCTTATTTCATTCCACCCAAAAGAGCCGGACACAGAGTTTGTTCTCCCCAACCGGAAGCCTCAGGTAGATAAGAAGCCCCAAGCGATATTAAGTGCGATGATAGATCGAATCGAAGGGCAGTCTGCAACGCTCTCCCCAGATCCCTTTCTCCCCGTTTCGTATACCGCAAGGAATAACCATATTGATTCCGGCTCCGGAGGGTAATTTCAGCAATTTTTTAATCCGTTTACTATCAAAGCCTTCCAACGGGCAAGTGTCATACTTTTCGTTAGCCATTGCAATCATGAATGTCTGAGCGGCAAGTGCACAGGACTTGTTCACTGTGACACGCATATCGCATTCCGAAACTTCGCGCACGATAGGACGGAAAAGACCGATAACTTTGGCTAACAGCACCCTGAACAGGCCTAAGATTCCGAAAAACCGGGCATAGAGGAAAGGCATCAATTTTCCATAGTACAACTCCCGGTCTTTGATACGTTTGGCCTGTCGTTCTTCCGGACTGTTCCGGCGGACGTTTCCCCTTTCGAAATCGAGGACAAATTTTGCCCGTTTCCGGTACAGGTCCTGACGGGTTACGAATACAACGATTTCCGCTGCCGTTGCCGTAGCAGTCTGCCCCAGGCAGGCCTCGGAAATTCCGGCCATTTTTTCAGGCTGTGTGATGTGATAAAACTCCCACAACTGCATATTCGAACTGCTGGGAGCTAATGCGGCTAATTCCAGACAATGCTTTACCTTTTCAGGATCTATCGGTTTGTCCTTATCGAATACCCGTACTGCACGACGAAAATTCAAAGTTTCTTCCAAATTCATACTTTCTGTTATTTATTGAATTGCCGCATAACGACCTCAGCCATTTTTCGGGAACTAAACGGATCCTGCCCCGTAATCAGATTTCCGTCTGTTACGACTTCAGGTATCATCGGAATAAATGCCTTTCTGTAATCCGCCTCCCGTTCTTTCAACGCAGCTTCGAGATTGAAAGGCACGACTTTTTTCCTCCTGGCAAGGCTTTCTTCAAACCAGCTAAATCCCGTGATCTTTTTACCTTTTACCAGGTACCGGCCATCCGATAGTTTCACGTTTAATAATCCGCATACTCCGTGGCAAATAGCGCTAACTATCTTATGGTGTTCATAGTGTTTTCTGACGAGCGTTTGCAAAACGGCATTATCCGGGAAATCAAACATCGAGCCGTGTCCTCCGGCTAAATAAATGCAGTCGAACAGCTGTACGGACACTTCCTCCAGACTTTTCGTATGCCGTAACATATCCCGGAACTTCGCATTGTTCCAATAGCCTTTGGATAGTTTGTCCAGGTACAACGGTTTCAGACTCAGAGGATCGACGGGAATATCGCCTCCTTTCGGACTTGCAACCACAACGTCATAAGCTCTCTTTTTTGAGCTATCGTAAAGGTGAGTGAGCTCGCTGAGCCATAATCCTGTTCTCAGTTTTCCGTCCGGGTATATACCGGTTCCGGTTCCGACAATCAGTAACTTCCGACTTTCCATTTTCTATTTTTTTCTGCTTGTATAATAAAATCCAGTATAAATAAACCCTTAAACTGCTTCCGTACAAAGTCGCTTCAAATTTCCGGCCGTCCTAATTCCGTTCCGGCAGGGTAGTCACCGATCCGGAATGTTACCGGACCCGGATCCGGACAGATATCGTACGTCTGCTTAAACAATTCCGCTCTTTTCGTACAAAACGTTTCAGAGATGTTTCCGGAAAAAAGAAATCAGTCACCCGGATGCTCCGCCCTTCGCTTTGAGCTGGCCGTATAAATCGTAACGGTTTGCCCCCTGAACAATATGGATATCCCTGCCCCGGGAAGCAGCTTTGCGGAACAATTCGCAACCGTCACGGTAAGAACCGAAAGTTCCGATCTTATTCCCTACGATAACCCGTAAAGGCTGGAGCTGCAGGCAATCAGCCAGCAGGAATACATCGAAAGCCAGCTTTACAAATTCCGCTTCAGCCAGCTGTTTTCCATAAACAGGCCCGGAAGTCTGTTTCTTACAACTGCTGACCATATATACGAACAATATTTTGAACAGTTACAAGGCCAACATATTGCATTCAGAGTCATGGCCCTGTCAACAAACAAAATCAGAACTGAAAGAAAGCCGGATGCTAAAACGAGCCGGATGAAACCAACCGGAACCCTCTGTCCGATCATATCTAAAACAACAGTAGGAATGAAAAGGAAAAACAATAAAAATTTTCCTCTTTTCAAAAGGATTTATCCGGGCAAAAAAGGTGTTGGCCCCCCATTAACTCAAGTCTCCTTGGATTTTCAAACAAAGCTCAGAATCAAGGCTTGTGCTGTCAATACCCTTAAAAACATTGTCAAGGGATATACGGTAGCATACCCCACAGAAGGCATGTCATTTCCGGCAGTTGCATTGGAATAAGCCAAAGCAGGGGGATCGGTCATACTGCCCGCGATCAGTCCCATTAACGTAAAATAATTCACCTTATAAATCCAGCGGGCTATAATACCGATAATCATCAAAGGAATAAAAGTAATAACAAAACCATAACCAATCCAGGAGAAGCCACCTCCATCCACCACTGTTTCTACAAATCCGCCCCCGGCATCCAGCCCCACGCAAGCCAGGAAAAGGGCTATCCCGATCTCTCTCAGCATCAGGTTCGCACTCATCGTCGTATACGTTACTATTTTATAATGCGGACCAAAACGGCTGATCAGTATGGCTACAACTAAAGGTCCTCCGGCCAGTCCCAATTTAACAGGCTGGGGTATACCGGGGAAAGTAAAAGGAATGCTCCCCAGAAAAATACCCAAAGCAATTCCCAGAAATAAAGGGATAAGATTGGGTTCCCGTAAACGGCGTAAAGAATTTCCCAATACTTTTTCCACACCCGCAACATCTGTTTCCGCTCCGACCACAGTCACGCGGTCTCCGATTTGCAACTGCAAACCGGGATGAGCCACCAAATCCAATCCGGAACGGTTCACCCTCGTAATATTTATCCCGAATCCGCCTCTCAAATGCAACTGTCCCAAAGTTTTTCCGTTAATCTCTGCCCTTGTAATGACAATACGACGGGAGATCAGATGAGCGTCCAGTTTTTCCCATTCAGCCCTGTGCATTTGTATCTTTTCTCCAATAAAAGCCGTAATCGCATTCATATCCTGGGTAGCCGCAATTACAAATAATTTGTCTCCCTCTTCCAGAGGAGTATCGGACTTAGCAATTTTCAACCCCTCATTTCCATGCAAAATACGGGAAATGACAAATTTCTTGTCAATCAGGGAAGCTACTTCCGCTATATCTTTTCCAAACAAAGCCGGATTTCTGACCACCAAAGAAACATGCGTAGCCTGAGAGGCTTTCTCTTCTGCCACATTCTGCGCATCCAGATTCTCTTTTTCAAAAGAAATCCTGAAGAGATAACGGATCAGGACTATCGCCAGTATAATTCCAATTACCCCTAAAGGATAGGCGACTGCATATCCCATAGCAATAGCAGGAAGTTCGGTGCCGCTCATATCGAAATAAGCCTGTTGGGCAGCTCCCAGTCCCGGCGTATTTGTCACAGCCCCGGAAAGAATACCCACCATAGTGGTAATCGGGATACCTGTAATGAAATGAATAATACAGGTAATACCCACACCCAAAACAACGACTCCGGTTGCCAAAAGATTCAGGGTAATACCGCCCTTTTTAAAAGAAGAAAAAAATCCGGGCCCTACCTGCAATCCGATAGAATACACAAAAAGAATCAAACCGAATTCTTTTAAAAAATGGAGGGCGTGAGGATCCATACGCAAACCGAAATGACTGAAAATAATACCAACAAAGAGAATCCAGGTAATCCCTAAAGAGATGCCTGCTATTTTAATTTTACCTAAAAAAATGCCGACAAAAATCACAACGGCAATCAATAAGATCGAATGCCCGATACTCGTCCCAAACATCAAACTATTTACCCATTCCATAAAAATACATCTTTCGAAAGGAAGTACATAAACTATTTTTTACCGGCCCCATGCTCTCTCTGCACAAGCTTTACCTGAAACTTCACTGACAATCAAAATGAGAATTCTGATGAAATCAGCAGCCGAAACTTTAATTCTTTTTATCAAAAACTTTCGAACCCGTAACTTGAAGAAACAAACTTTCTGAACCTCCCTCCTCTGTTTTAAAGAAAATAATTTTCGATTTTTAACCCCACAAAATTATATATTAAAATGGTAGGAAAAAGTTTTAACAGACATAAAAATGTGGTAATTATACACACTTATTCTATAAAAATGGCATGGCATTGCCTTACATCATTTATTCTGCTTTCAGTACATCAACGGGATTTATACAGGCAGTTTTCCAGCTATGCCAACTAATTGTCAGAAAAGTAACAAATAAAATAAATAAACCGGAAAAGAAAAATATACTCATTGAGAGGGGTATTTTATAAGCAAAATTCCTTAACCAAAGCGAAATTAAACACCAGGCCACAGGGGCAGCAATAAAAAATGCAATCGTAATCAATTTCAAATATCCTTTATTGAGCAAAATCAGAATTTTAATAACTGTTGCTCCCTGTACTTTCCGGATACCTATTTCCTTTATTCTGAATCTAAAATTAAAAAGTACTAAGCTAAAAGTACCCATTAAGGATAATAAAACAGAAATTATACAAAACAAGGATATAAGTGTCCCAAAATTAGACTCCCGACTATATTTGGAATTTAGATAATCATTCACCCTATTTATTTCTCCCTCATAAAACGGTGATAACGTTTTTGCTTTATTATTGATAAAAGACATTAACTCATGAGTAGGGGAAACCGATGTTTTTATAAAACAATACTCTAAAGAATAAGATTCATTTACGTATAAAATAAGAGGCTTTACAGCACTCTTCAAAGATTTGAAATTAAAATCCGAACAAATAGACTGAATGGGAATCCGTCCCAAACGTTTATCTAACGTCTGTTCTCTTCCTGTTATTTTTACAAAAGTTTCGTTCGCTATAGCACAAGTATCCGTAGGTATAAACCGGGATTGTCCTTCCTCAATTTTTATTCCCCAGAAATCTGCATAATTGGGGGTTACAGAATTAGCATAATACCAAAGTCTCTTTTTTGCTCCTCCTATGAAGATGTCCGTACCTTCCATACTAAAATCTCCTAACATTTCAGATGAAAAGGTTACATCCACAATTTGCGGGTGACTCCTCAATTCTCCGGCAAAAACATCCCTGTGTTTTTCTATGTCTTTGTTAATCTGCATATAAAGGACCTTATCTTTCTGTATACCCCAAGATCGATCCCTCAGCATTCCTAACTGTTTATAGGTAAAAACTGTCAGAATAATCAAGACAATAGAGGTAATAAACTGAAATACAACTAAAATACTCCTCAGATTTTTTCCTTTATTCAGAGTACTGTTTTTCCCGCCTAAAACCACTGCCGGAGGAAAATTGGTCGTATAATATGCCGGATAAATACCTATAATTACACCTATAATTATACTCAAAAATACATATTCAAATGCTAAAAAAGAATGTGAGAAAGGATTGGCGGAAGAAAAAAGTAAGGTCTGAACAGGACTTTCTGCTATAAACATACACACTATAAATCCCAGAAGACAGGAAATAAATGAAAAAAAAACAGTTTCGCTAATCAGACATAAACGAAGAAATAAAACCGGCATTCCATAAATTTTCTGAATATTAAACCATCTTAATCGTGTTGGTGCCAATGAATTAATATAGTTTATAAAATTTATAAATGCAACGATCAGAATCAATATTCCGATAAATAATAAAACCGAAGAAGTCATTTTATTCCCCTCTGAAGCATAATATACTTCCTGCAACGGACGTAATTTCTTCAAACTGGAAAAAATAATCCGGTCATTCAATTTACCCGTTTCATTGATCCTCTCTTCCAGAGCTTTTATATTAACAGCCGGAACAATATGATAATAATTACAAAACACCCAACTATTCCAATCATCAAAGGACGGCAAACAAGTATAAATTAAATTTTTCAAAGATGAATTTGGTGGTAAGTCTTTATATAAGGCGGCTACTGTGAACTGTTCCTTTTCGTTTATCAACAAAGATTGCCCGATAGGATTTTTATCCTGAAAAATTTTTCGGGCGAAGCTTTGCGGAAGCATAACATTATTTTTTACAGACAATGCACTTCGGTAATCTCCTGTAATAATATCCAAATTAAATACAGAAACAATACCCGTATCAGCATATCCGACAGAAGTAGTGAAATGTGAATCTTCAAACATTATCCTGACCTTTCCCCCTTCACCATAAATACAGGAATGAGTAAGTTCCGGCAATTGAGAAGACAGGTAATCCGAATATCCTTTGGGAAAAAAAGGAGAAAAGCCGTCAGTTGCCGTATCATAATATTCCAATTGATAGATGTGTCTGTAATCTGAGAATGTTTTATTATAATTATTTTCAAAATCCAACTGAATCAATATGATAAAAAAAGCAGAATAAGCGACAGCTAATCCTATGAGCATCATAGCACTCGGTACCTTAAAATGGAATAAAGTATGAAATAAATTTTTAAAAAATATTTTTATCCACATCCTATACTAAATTTATGATCTTCTTTGTAAAAGTAAAAATAAAATTTAATTAATTTTAGTTCATAGGAGATCATTTACTATTTTAAGTACCGGCAAAGTTAAAAATGAAACCAAAATTTATCGGTAGCAAATCCTTAGTTATCCTTTCTGACCTATTATTTTCAATTTATGTCCTCCAACCTTATATTTTTGTAAAAATTTTCAATTACAGACATAATTCTCAAATGTTTACGTTCTTTTACAATCTTTATTTTTTAAGATTAAATATAATTGCCAAAATTATGACGAATAATTTATATCTTTGAAAATCTAAAAATTTGCAAATGGTATTATTCAACCGTTTTATATTAAAGTACAATACCGATTACAAGGGACTTTACGAATGCCAGATTTGTTAGCTTTCTGAAGCCTTTATTCTTTCATTTTGCAAGAGTCGCAAAATTCTTTTCGATTATTATCCTGAAACTGTAATTTTATTCATCATGTTTTCAAAAGAAATTTATATCCACAGACGTAATCTTCTGAAAAAAGAAGTGGGAAAGGGTATTTTACTTTTCCTGGGGAATTCCGAAAGTAGTATGAATTATGCCGATAATACTTATCCTTTCCGTCAGGATTCAACTTTCCTGTATTTTTTCGGTTCGGATTATGCCGGATTATCAGCTATTATTGATATCGAAGAAGATAAAGAAATTATTTTCGGGGATGAACTGACCATTGACGATATTGTCTGGATGGGTACCCAACCAAGTATACGGGAAAAAAGCGAAAGAGTAGGAATTTCTGAAACCCGGCCTGTTGCTCAACTAGCGGAATACCTGAAAAAAGCAATGACCCAGGGACGCCGGATACATTATCTGCCTCCTTACCGGGGAGAGCATAGGATCCGGCTTTATGAACTGCTACACATCGTTCCCGATCAGCAAGAGAAAGGAAGTTCGGTTGATTTTATCCGTGCCGTGGTAAACCAGCGGAATTATAAATCAGCAGAAGAGATTGAACAAATCGAAGAAGCGGTTACCATTTCAGCCCATATGCACATCAAAGCTATGCAAATGATCCGTCCGGGAATGAAGGAATCGGAAGTGGCTGCTGCAGTCACGGAAATTGCACTCCGGGACGAAGGGAATCTCTCTTTCCCGGTAATTGCCACCGTACACGGGCAAACTTTACACAACCATTACCACGGACATATTGCCCAGGAAGGACAGATGTTCCTGCTGGATGCAGGGGCAGAAAACCGTATGCACTATGCGGGAGACCTTTCTTCTACTTTCCCGGTAGGCAAACGATTTACGGAACGTCAAAAAGAAATTTACAACATAGCTCTTCATGCACATCAAACAGCAGTGGCCGCTCTTCAACCGGGAGTTGCTTTTAAGGATATCCATCTGAAAACCGCAGCCACCCTCGCAGAAGGACTGAAAAGCATCGGACTGATGAAGGGCGATCCTTGGGAAGCAGCACAAGCCGGTGCCCATGCTCTCTTTTTTCAATGCGGATTAGGTCATATGATGGGTTTGGATGTACACGATATGGAAAACCTGGGCGAAGTATGGGTCGGATACGACGGTCTGCCTAAAAGCACCCTTTTCGGCCTGAAATCCCTCCGCCTCGGCCGTAAATTGGAGCCCGGTTTTGTATTGACGATTGAACCCGGTATCTACTTTATTCCCGAATTGATCGACCGCTGGAGAGCAGAAAAACGTTTTACGGAATTTATCTGCTACGAAGCGGTAGAAAAATACAAAGATTTCGGGGGATTACGCAATGAGGAGGATTACCTTATCACACCGGAAGGCAAAAGAAGACTCGGAAAATATGTACCTACCACCATTGAGGAGGTAGAAGCAATGCGATCCTGAAAACCATTTATAACGCTGAAAATTCAAGAACATGAAAATTGTAACAATCATCTTTTTAATCCTGCTGACAGCCTTTTTCCAAAGTAAGGGATGCACAGTACTCGTCGCAGGTAAAAAAGCGACCGTGGACGGAAGCGTACTCAACTCCCATACAGATGCCGGAGCAGACTGCCGGATCCGGGTCGTCCCGGGACAAAAGTTTCCCAAAGGCAGTACGACCCCGGTTTATTACGGTATACAACGGGTAGACCTTCCCCTGGAAGAAAACGGAGAAATTTTAGGTTATATCCCGCAAGCGGAACAAACTTACACTTATTTTCAGTCGGCTTATTCCCATATCAATGAATATCAATTGTGCATAGGAGAAAGTACACTGAGTCAACGCCCGGAATTACAGGTAAACAAAGGAGAAGGGAAACAGATTATGACTGTTGAGCAAGCCATGATCTTTGCACTGCAACGTTGTAAAACGGCCGATGAAGCCCTTGGCCTGATTACTTCCCTTATGGAAAAATACGGTTTTTTGCCTTCTTGCGGACCGGAATCGGAATGTCTGACGATTGCCGACCCTGAAAAAATATGGATACTGGAATTATTCAGCGTGGGTAAAAACTGGACCCCTGAAAGTGGGAAACCCGGTGTTATCTGGGCGGCACAGCGGGTCCCGGACGACCATATTACTATGATTCCGAATTGGAGTATTATCAAAGAAATTGATCTCTCCCAACCGGAATACTTTAAGGCTTCCTCCAATTACCAGCAAGTTGCAATGGAAAACGGATGGTATTCCCCCGAAAGCGGAAAACCTTTTGTCTGGCAGGAAATATATGCGCCCACCCCGCGGGAATGGGCCACGAATCGTCTCTGGCTGTTTGCCACCACCTTCGCCCCCACTTCGGCGCCGATATCCGATAGGAAAACAACAAATCCATTCGACAATCTGAACCAATACATTCAGTATGTCGAGCCTTTAAACCTGTATCCTTTTTCTTTTAAACCGGAACATCCGGTTTCTGTCCAGGATTTCATGGACTTCCAACGGTCTACCTTTACCGGTACCATCTACGACAAGGAAAACGACGCCGCCTGGTACTATCCCGGAAAGAACGGAGAAATGATAAAAAGCAAATTAGCCACCCCTTTCCCTTCTGCTGAAACTCAAAAATTACTGAAAACCACCCGTAGGCGGGCTGTCGCACGGGCGGACGGAGAATACGGTATGGTAGCTCAGCTCCGTTCCGGTATGCCCCGGGAAATAGGTGGTATTTACTGGATATTCCAAGACAATGCCTACACCTCCCCATATCTTCCTGTATTTACCGGAGTTACCCGAATCCCTGAAGTTTATTCTACTTACGATCCACAACAATACACGGACAACTCTGCCCGCTGGGCGATCGATTTTGTAGATAACCTGCTCTACCTGAACTGGCAGGACGGGAAAAAAGATTTGGAAACAGCCCGGAAACCGCTGGAAGACGGATTTTTTCAACAAAATAAAGAGATAGAAAAACAATATACAGAACTGCAGAAAAAAAATCCGAAAAAAGCCCGGGAATTATTGAACAATTATACTCAGGAATGTGCAGATAAAATTATGGATACTTATACTCAATTGAAAAATACACTCCTCACTAAATATACCAATAATAAAATGAGATAAGTATCCTCCAGCCTAATGATTTAAAAAGTGCAAATGCATAAATAAGGAAACAGACAACTTTCAAATTTATACCTTAGAAACAGACAGGAGCAAAATCCCTGAAAAAAGATTTACAATTACCGGTAAATCATTTAACAAGGAACTACCTGAAACAAGTATTAAGCAGATTGTCAACTCTTTGAATAATTAAATCCTTGTACATTTGCACTTTTTATTCCCTTACTTCAATTGACCTCCGGACAGGAAAAGATTACTGGAATCGCGGACGGAACAATTTTGGAAATCAAGATTTAAATGAAATTTTAATTAATTGAAAAATTATATTTATTTTTACCAAATAAATTTTATGCGTGATTGCTATGTTAAAGCTTGTTTTTTCTATCTTGTTGTGCTTGATAGTATCGGCAAACGCAGTTGGCATACAGTCCTCTCCTCCGGATACAAAACTGAGTCGTGAAAATTTCATTCTTATAATGAATTCTTATCATTATGAAAATCCATGGGGCACGGCTTTAACGAAGCAACTTCAGAAAGAAATCAAAGCAATCGACCCGGAGCTCATTCCGAACGTAGTTTATGCCCGGTTAGACAGGCAGCAGTCACTACTGAGTTCCCGCTTACAAATGCAGGGCGCCTTTACCAAAGGACGACTCTCTCCTCAAATTATCCGTCCCCGGATCTTAATCTTGGTAGGTGAAGAAAGCTGGATGTTATACCGGATTATGAATCTGCGAGGATTATGGGAACAAATACCGGTAATCCTGTGTGGGGTACATTCCCGGATCCTGAAAGATTATGCTGATTTTTTCCAATCAGAACCTCTAAATGACAGCTGTTATATTTCCACCCCGCTTTCAATTAAGCAGCTTCCCGTAAGCGGGATTATGAAAGACGATATGAGTTTACAAAATTTGCAACTCATATCCCGTTTATACCCGGGTCTTCAGGAAATCAACTACCTGTCAACGGGTAGCTTCAATGATGAATTTGAATTCCGGCAACTCCGCTCCACAGCCTGTCAATTTTTTCCGGATTTACGAATTTCAGTATATCACAGCGACCAAATTCATCCGGACACCATTTGCCGGATAATTAATAACTTACCTCCTCACAGAAATGTCGTACTTTTCAATACAGTTCCTTCTTTTTTAAGTTCTTTGTCCGTTCCTCTCTTCTCTTTACAGGATCAGGATTCCGATTCCAGACATATCCTAGGCGGATATTATCCTTCCCTGGGCCAATATGTGCAGCAAACAGCCAAATTGTTTAAACAGGTATATAATGGAGAAATACCCCCCTATCCTTTTACTTCTATACAAAACGGACAAAATCACTTAAACCGTCAATTACTCGACCAATGGGGAATCCACCGGGATTTCGACAAAACAGAAAATGTGAGCCTGTATAATATCCCTTCTCCGTTCATTGTCCGGCACCAGCGTCTTTTGCTCCTGAGTTTGCTTGGCATACTCATTATCGGTCTGCTTTACAGATATTATATACGTACCCGGATTTATAACCTGCACATTCGGGAATCTCTAAACCGTTATAAGACATTATATGACGAATATAATTTGATTTTCAAGCACATGCCTGTCTCAATGCTGATTTTCGACGAAAACGGAAATTTATTACAATACAATGCTTCTACAAAGTTACGACATATCTTTCCGTCTCTCAGTCCTACATCCGCTATTTCTCAAACGATCAATTTATTTGAGCAGATTCCGGAATCTTCCCTGCAGACCCAAATACGGAACAAAGAAACCATAAACTCTCTTATCGTCCTGAGCCCTCCATCCGATAGAGTAGACCCGGCACCCCAGAAAAACAAATATTATTTTCGTTTTCTGGTACGTTACCTGCCCGGTGACACTCCTGACAGCAAACAGATCCTGTTCATTCTCATTGATAATCAGGAAATATATGAAGCTAAAAGTATTCGCAAAAAATTGACGCAAGCCCTTGATTTTGCCATGAACAAAGCTTGCATCGGTGTAGCGAATTACGATTTGAGCAGGCAAAAATACCATTTTACCTCTAATTGGTTAAAGAACCTCGATTTAGATAAAATTCCTGCTCCCATAACCGATGCTTACCAGCATCTCTCCCGGGAAGACCGGCAGTCTTTGACCGACTTCTTGCAAGACAATTCTTCCGGCAGGCCTCACCATTATCACAAAGAATTCCCCATTATACACAGAGACGGAAGTAAACATTGGTTACGCTACCAAATCGGTATTACAGGTTATCAGCAGGAAACTGGCAGCTATATATTCACGGAAATATCTCAGAATATTGATCCCTATAAAGCAATGGAAGAGGCATTATACACTGCCATGTTAAAAGCACAGCGTTCTGAAAAACTCAAAAATGCCTTTATTGCCAATATGGGACACGAAATCCGTACTCCCCTAAACGCTATTGTTGGTTTTTCGAACTTACTGAATGAAACGGACAATACAGAAAAGCGTCAGGAAATGGTCCACCAAATTGAAGAAAACAATGAAATACTGTTACGCCTGATCCACGATATCATCGATTTGTCCAAAATCGAAAGCGGAACAATGGATTTCAGTTTCTCTCCCACCGACCTGACGGATTTATTTAATGATATGGCTATCCTCGCCAGAATGAAAACAACGCAAGGAAATATAGAAATCAAATGCGAATTTCCGGAAAGCCGTTTTTGTATTCTAACGGACAAAATCCGTCTTAAACAAGTATTGACTAACTTTATCAGCAATGCCGTTAAATTCACGGGCCAGGGCAGTATTACCATCGGCTACCGGTTTGAGGACAATATTTTATACGGATACGTATCGGATACGGGAATCGGTATCTCTTCAGAAAAGCAGCAGCAGATATTCGAACGTTTCTATAGGGGAAATAAGAATTATAATGGCTTCGGCCTGGGTTTATCCATTTCCCGTTCGATTATTGATGAATTAAAAGGAGAAATAGGGGTAGAATCAAAAGAAGGGGCCGGAGCAAAGTTCTGGTTCCGGTTGCCTGTCCGGGAAGTTTCCCTGACTCCTCCGGTTCAGGAAGTATCTCCCATCCAACAAACAAATAATGCAAAAGGAAAACAGAATATTTTAATTGTTGAAGATAATGAGAGCAATTATCTCTTACTCCAATTTATTCTGCAAAATAAATACAATCTTGTACACGCCTGGGATGGGAAAGAAGCGATTGAGTTATTTCATAGTCAGGCACCCGATTTAATCCTTATGGATATTAAAATGCCTAAGAAAAACGGTTATGAAGCGACCTGTGAAATACGGAAGTATTCTGCTACAATCCCGATCATAGCCACTACCGCTTATGCATTGTCGAAAGATGAAGAAAAGGCTTTATATCATGGTTTCAACGGGTATCTGGCAAAGCCGTTACAAAAACAAGCATTGCTTGATCTGTTAAATTATTGGCTATTGCGCCAGACGAATTAAACTGTTCCGGAATGAAGATTTTTACTATTATACTTTTATGCTGTCTCAACAGTTATTTGGTTCTCGCCGACCCCGTTTCTCCCGGGCAAATGAATCCCCGGAGAGTCCTTATTCTCAATTCCTATACTGAAAATACCATCTGGAGTGCGCAAATAATCCAGCAAATTGACTCATTATTCTCAGAAAAATATCCCGGTATACAGATCTACGCCGGCAATTTAGGTTGTAATGATCCTTCTACTCTTTCTTCTTTATTACTGAACCTACGTGCCATCCTCTGGCAAATGGCAGAACAGGAAGGGGAAACATTTGATGCCAAGACAAATCTCAAAACAACGTCTATTTTCCCCCGGAAAATCAGGCCTGACATAATTATCTTACTAGGAGATGAAGCCGAAGCCGTCTACAAAATGGTACATCTGGTAATAGGGAAATGGAAATACGTACCTACCGTTTCCTGCGCCGTCTGGGAAGAACAACCTCTTAGAGTATGGATTCCGGATATGAAATCAGATTTCAGCCAAATGGGACCCAACATCGATTTAACAGCCGCAAGCATCGCAGCCAATTCCCTTAAACAACGGGAAGAATACCGTCAATACGCAGGGCAGGATATAGTCCCCCAGGATTGTGTATGCCTGGAAGGGATATGGCGTTATGTCACCCGGATACCCAATACGAAAATATATTCCCACTTGTTTATAAAGGAGAACCTGGAACTGATGAAGCAATTAATGCCGGAAACCAAAGAGATTGTGTGGGTTGATGACAGCTATTATAAAGCCGACTATACTTTGTTCAAATTACAGAAGCATATCGGGGAAGTTTTCCCCGAAGCCAGTTTTACCGCCATTACTCATAATAAATTAAATACGGATTCCATTTTCGACCTGATGATGGAACCTGTTAAAGACCGCTTTTTTATTACTTATGCCTGGAATATAAACGGCTTATATAGTTTACGTCCGGAAAAAATACTCGATTCACTTTTCAGAAACGTATTGAGCAGTCCGATACTGACTCTTACAGAACAAAATTTACAACATAACAACTATTGGCTGGGAGGTATTCATTTTAAACCTGAAGAATATGCTCTCAGGACCTTTCAAACTGTAAATCAGATATGGAACGGAGTCCCGGCTGATTCCATTCTCCCCCAGGTTATCCTTCATGCTGAAACCCACTTAAACATGACTGCTCTCAAACGGTTCGGACTGGAAAACCGGGTTAAAGAACTGACAGATAATATCGTTTTCTTAAATATACCTCCCACCTTTTATGAAGAATACGAAAGGCAAATTCTGGGAACAATAATTGTCATTGTTTTTCTTTTGGGAATTTTTGTATTCTTCATTTGCAAACGGCGGTTTACCAGAATAATGCAGAAGGAATCGGAAAATTATCAAAGATTGTATGACAAGCTTCAGACAATCTATCAAACCAGTTCCCTTAATTTTGCGTTATATAACGAGACCGGACAATTACTCTTCCGGATCATAAACGGACAAAAAAATATATTGCAGCCGGATAAAAATGAATTATTTACAGAAAATCTATTTTCTAATCCGTACTTAAACCAAGAACAGAAACAACAGGTGAAAGCCCGTCAAAACGTTAGTTGCGAACTGGAAACGACCTTTAATCACCCGAAAAAACAGTTTTTTCAGCTGGCAATTAAGCCAATGGAAGCCGATGTCTACGGTAAGGCCTGCTACATCGTTATCGCCACTGATTTGACAGCCGTCATGCAGGAAAAGCAAGCGAAAAGAGAAGCCGAGCACATGTTTAATTTTATTTCCGAATCTGCTCAAATGGGAGTAGCTATTTACAATATACTCGACGGGGAAGGATTTGCCACTTCCAAATGGTATGAAAACCTGAACGAAGAACCCCGGAAAGGAGAACTTCCGCTTTATTTACATACGTCTTCCGAAGACCGGAAGCGACTGATCGCCTATCAAAATAAAATAAAACAGGAATATACCGAACAGCCTTTTACACAGGATATACAAGTTACCGACAAAAAAGGAATTTTACATTGGATCCGGGAATATATTTTCATCAAAAGTTTTGTCCCGGAAAAAGGTGAAATTCTGGTTGTGGAATTGAATATGAACGTAGACGCAGAAAAACAAAAAGAAGAAAAATTAGAACATTTAAAAGAACAAGCTGAACTGTCCAATCAGGAGACACAACAATTCCTGACCAATATCAGTCACGAAATCCGTACTCCTTTAAATGCTATCGTGGGATTTTCGTCTTTACTGGGAAGTTGCGATGACCCGGAAGAAATAAACGCCCTCATGCCCATTATCAAGCAAAACAATCAGCTTTTGGTAGCTTTAATCGATAATATTCTCCATCTGTCAAAAATTGATTCAGGCACCTTCACATTTCAATATACACCTATAAAGTTATATTCATTATTTAAATCCTGGGAAAACTATGCTTTAAATAATTTAAATAACAAACCGCTTTCCATTTCTTTAGAGCTGCCAGCTGCAACCGACCTCATCTATACAGATGAAATACAATTGGATACCGTAATGAAGAACTTAATCAGCAATGCTATTAAATTCTCAGAAAAGGGAACTATCACCATCGGCTATCGTCCTGGACAAGAAAAACATTATTTCTTTGTGAAAGATTGCGGAATTGGTATTCCTCTTGCAGAACAAAAACGAATCTTCAAACGTTTTGAAAAATTGAACTCCTTTACTCAGGGGACGGGTTTGGGATTAGCCCTCTGTCGTAGCATTACTCTCCATCTGGGGGGAGACATTGGTGTCGAATCTGAAACAGGGCAAGGGAGCTTATTCTGGATTACTTTACCAGACAGAAAGGAAAGAAGATGAACGGTTCCCCAAACGCTTTCCTTATTCCCAATTTATACTTATCTTTACCTTATGAAAACGCAGAGGGGTGCAGATTATATTTACCGGCTGATCCGTCAGGGAGAACATCAGCAACAGGATTTCAAATTCGAAATCTCAGATGTCCGGAAAATTGCAAAAAGTTTATCTGCATTTTCCAATACAGACGGAGGACGACTGCTCGTCGGGGTCAAAGATAACGGTAAGATAGCTGGAGTACGTTCAGAAGAAGAAATTTACATGATAGAAGCTGCTGCTAAACTTTATTGTAAACCCCAGATTCACTGCGAAATGCATATTTATGAAATAGAGGGACTGCAGGTGCTGGAAGTCGTTATTCCAAAAGGAGATTGTGCTCCTTATTATGCAAAAGACGATAATCAGCACTACCGGGCTTATATCCGGATAAAGGATGAAAATATCTTGGCTTCCCCTGTACACCTCCGGCTCTGGCAAACCCAATCTGCCCCGAAAGGAGTTTTTATACGCTATTCTGCACAGGAACAATCCTTGCTCGATTATTTAAATCAAAATGAAAAAATATCCCTTTCCCAATGCAGTAAACTGATCGGTATTCCCCGCCCCAGAGCCATCAGCATGCTCGCGAAATTTATCCGCTTCGGACTGATTGAGTCAATTTATACGGAAAAAAGTTTTTTTTACCGCCTATGCCCGCAATCCTCAGCTATATAATTTTCCCCAAAGCCAGCATTCTTTCCTCTATTTTAGCAGAAACAATACCTTTTTCCTTTCCTCCGCATTCAAGCAAATGAATATTTAAATATTTCCACACTTTAATATTCAAACTTCTAAATATTTAAATAAAAAGAAAACAAAACATCCCTTAATTTTTACAACTTAATTTTTATATTTATCAATCTCAAGAAAAGACTGTAAAATCAGGTATAAAAATTGATAATCAAATATATAAAAAGACCGTTATGCTTAAACATGTCGTTATGTGGAAACTAAAAGAATCAGCGGAAGGGAAGACCAAAGCTGAAAATGCCCGATTTATGAAAACCCGTTTAGAAGCACTGATAGGTGTCGTCCCAGAATTGAAATCAGTAGAAGTAGGAATTAATGTAAAGGAATCCGATATGGCCTATGATGCAGTTCTGATAGCAGAATTTGAAAACGAAGAAGCTTTAGCCACTTACAAAATACATCCGGAGCATGTAAAAATAAGTTCATATTGTAAAAAAATCCGGGAAAGCCGTGTGGTGGTAGATTATTATAGCTAAAATCCAAGAATTAAAAAACACATACATGTTTTGGATCAAAAGTTTTATTTTCTGAAACGATTCTGGTATTTTAAATCAGAATTTGTTTGTTCTTTTGAAAAAGAAAGGGGAAGCGGGCAGAACTAGAAATAATCAGAAGGAATTGCCCTTTTTATATTGTCCATTTAACACTTTGAATATGAGAAATACACTACTAACACTCAGTTGCGGGTTGTTATTATTTACAGCCTGCAACTCTAAACCTGCTGCCGATACCACTTTATCCGGATTGAAAAAAGCCAATTTTGATACATTGGTATCCGGTCAGCAAATTAACTTGTACCAATTAAAGAACAAAAACAACGTAGAAGTTACTATTACAAACTATGGAGGAAGGATCGTTTCCATTTGGGTGCCGGACCGCAAAGGGAATTTTGGCGATATTGTGCTGGCCCACGAATCAATCCCGGACTATATAGCCGATAAGGGAGGAAATTTCGGAGCTCTGATCGGGCGTTATGGTAACCGGATCAATCAGGGACAGTTTACACTGGACGGCAATACGTATCAACTTCCCCGGAACAATTACGGGCATTGCCTGCATGGAGGAGATACCGGTTTTCATCACCGGATTTGGGAAGCCACACAGCCCGACGCCCGGACATTAGTCCTAAGTTGTATCTCCCCGGACGGTGAGTACGGATTTCCAGGCACTTTAAAAACCCGGGTAACCTATAGTTTATCCGACGATAATGCTCTGAAAATAAATTACGAAGCAGAAACAGATAAACCGACAATTGTCAATTTAACCAATCACGCTTATTTCAATTTATCTGCCAATCCTTCTACCCCTATCCTCCATCAGCAATTAATGCTGAATGCCGACTACTATACCCCCATTGACAGTACTTTTATGACCACAGGAGAAATTGCTCCGGTAGAAGGTACCCCTATGGATTTCCGGACATTAAAAACAATTGGAAAAGAAATCGACAATGACGATTTTATTCAATTGAAAAACGGACACGGCTATGACCACAATTATGTTTTAAATACGAAAGGGGAACTCTCCCAAATAGCAGCTAAAGCTTACGATCCGGAAAGCGGCCGTACCCTGGAAGTTTATACCAGCGAACCGGGCATACAATTTTACGCCGGAAATTTTCTGGACGGAACTGTAAAAGGTAAAAAAGGAATTTACTATCCTTTCCGTTCTGCCTTTTGTCTGGAAACCCAGCACTTCCCGGATTCTCCTAATAAAGCGGCCTGGCCTTCAGTTGTGATCCGGCCGGGAGAAACCTATAAAAGTATCTGTATTTATAAATTCGGCATAGAATAATTTTCAGAACCATTTTCCGTTCATCAAAAATAAACTGTATATCTATTGTTAATCGCAGCAAACCCAAAAGAGGAGAGACTGTTTTTTTAATTCAGAATCTGTTTTCTAAGCTGCTATTAAAAGGATATACAGTTTATCGTTTTTTTATTTTCTACCGATCCGGAACGGCAGTTTTCCCCCTCTTCCGGTAAATAAATCCATTTCGGAATTTTTATACTTTCATCGCGGAATTTCTTTTTTTTATCTTTTTCCCTTATTTATTTTCAGGAATAACAATAACGTAAGATAGGTCCCCTTTTCAGGATCATTTAAACTCCCTCCCTCCTTTCTTTTATAAACCTTCCTTTTTATTCTGCGTATATCTTTCCAGAATATATCTTCCGGAACATACATCCGGCAAAAAAAATCACTTATGGAGAAATCTGATATTGGAGTAATCGGACTGGCCGTTATGGGAGAAGGCCTGGCTCTTAATCTGGCCGAAAAAGGGTATCGCGTATCTGTATACAATCGTCCGCACCGGGAAAAAGATGCCGTAAAACATTTTATGCAGGAATATGGAGAGCAGGGGGATTTTAAAGGTTTTGACAATCTTGCTGCCTTCGTCCAATCCCTTTCCACTCCCCGGAAAATACTGATGATGGTTAAAGCCGGTCCTCCGGTAGATGAAGTTATGGAGCAGCTATTTTCCTTATTGCAGCCCGGAGACATCCTGATAGATGGAGGAAACTCTAATTTTGAAGATACAGAGAGGAGAGTCAGTTATGCCGAATCCCAGGGATTTTATTTTATTGGTGCCGGTGTTTCCGGTGGACAGGAAGGTGCCCTTCACGGTGCCTCCATCATGCCCGGAGGTTCGGAAAAAGCCTGGCCGGAAGTAAAAGAAATTTTGCAAAGTATCGCAGCAAAAGCCGAAGACGGGAGTCCCTGTTGTGAATGGATCGGCAAAGGAGGAGCCGGACATTTTGTAAAAATGGTACATAACGGGATCGAATATGCCGACATGCAACTGATATCCGAAGCCTATTTCGTTATGAAACGTATGCTGGGGACCGGGAATGCAGGTATGGCAGACTGTTTTGAAAAGTGGAATACCGGAAAACTGAAAAGTTATCTGATTGAAATTACAGCCGCTATCCTCCGGCGTACAGAAAAAGACGGACATTTTCTTATCGACCGGATTTTAGACGTAGCCGGTCAAAAAGGCACCGGCCGCTGGTCGGTCATCAATGCTATGGAATTAGGAGTTCCCTTAAACTTAATCGCCACTGCCGTATTCCAAAGAGATCTTTCTGCAGAAAAAGAATTACGGGTTAAGCTTGCTGCAAAATACGAAACAGACAGTCCGGTATTTACCCACAAACCGGGAGTAATGATACAGGAAATACACGATGCCCTCTATGCTTCTAAAATTATTTCCTATACTCAGGGTTTTGCTCTTATGCAACAAGCTTCAATTCGTTTTGACTGGCACCTCAACCAGGCAGCTATCGCCAGAATCTGGCGGGCCGGTTGTATTATCCGGGCAGCTCTCCTCAATCCGATTGCAGCGACATTCGATGAGGCACCTCACTTGCCCAACTTACTTTTATCATCCTGGTTCAGCACCCAAATTACGGAAGCGCTTCCGGCCTGGAAATCCTTACTCCTGAAGACTACACGGGAAAATACAGCCGTGCCTGCTTTCGCTGCCGCCCTGAATTATTTTTATTCCATCACCGCTTCACATTTACCAGCAAATTTAATACAAGCCCAAAGGGATTATTTCGGAGCCCATACCTTCGAACGAACAGATACTCCCCGGGGAACATTTTTCCACGAAGACTGGACCGGCGAAGGAAAGGATACACATGCAGGTATCTATAATGCCTGAAAAAGAATACAATACCATCCATCGTATATACAACTAATCCGATACGGATATGAAACAAATGAAATCATTGATTATGGTCATCTTCGGTGGCTCAGGTGACCTGACAAAACGGAAGCTGATGCCTTCTCTTTATTTGTTGTTTTCCCGGAAACAAATGCCCCAACATTTTGCAATATTAGGGGCTGCCCGTACCCACTATTCCGACGAGAGCTACCGAAAACACATTAAAGAAAATCTAAAAAAGTATATCAAGGCTCAGGAGTTTGATTCCCACAGTGCTGATCTGTTTTTAAATTCTGTCTTTTACGAAACGATGGACCCTTCCCTTGCCGACCATTATCCCTGTCTGAAACAACGCCTTTATCAATTAGACAAACTTATCGGAAATCCCGGCAACTATTTATATTACCTGGCAACGCCTCCTGTTCTGTATGAAACGATCCCTTTGCTCTTACAAAGTGTCAACCTGCACAAACCGGGTCCAGGGCATGAAGGTTTCAAACGTATCATCGTAGAAAAACCGTTTGGCCATAACCTGGAATCTGCAAAACAATTAGACAGTATTTATACCTCAATTTTCGAAGAAAATCAAATCTACCGGATCGACCACTTTTTAGGGAAAGAAACCGTACAGAACATGCTGGCCTTACGATTTGCCAATGTTGTACTGGAACCGCTGTGGAACCGGAATTATATACATCACATTGAAATTACAGCCGTTGAAAACATGGGAATAGAACAAAGAGGCGGATTTTACGATCATACCGGAGCCCTACGGGACATGGTTCAGAGTCATTTATTACAACTGCTGGCCGTATGTGCAATGGAACCTCCTGTATCCTTCGATGCCGACAGCTTCCGCAATGAAGTGGTAAAAGTATATCAATCCCTGAAACCCCTGAGTGCGGCTGAAATCCGGAATCAGATCGTAAGAGGGCAATATACGGCATCTGAAAACGGGAAACGGCATCAACTTGCTTACCGGGAAGAAGAAAAAGTAGATCCGCACTCCCGTACAGAAACCTATGTTGCGATGAAAGTGAACATTGCCAATTGGAGATGGGATGGAGTGCCCTTTTATATCCGCACCGGCAAACAAATGCCTACCTTAGTATCGGAAATTGTAATTCATTTTAAACCTACTCCCCATATCATGTTCAGCAGGCTAACCCATTGTCCGCTTCCAAACCGGATGATTATCCGCCTTAACCCGAACGAAGGGGTTGTATTTACACTGAGCATGAAAATTCCCGGTACCGGTTTTAAAATGGGACAAGTACCGGTTGAATTTACCTACGACAGTCTCGGAGGTGTACCCAGCGGAGACGCTTATGCTCGCTTACTGGAAGATTGTATGCAAGGGGAAAACACATTATTTACCCGAAGCGATGCCGTCGAAGCCAGCTGGCGTTTTTTAGAACCGGTTTTAAAGCTCTGGGAAAAGGATTCCAGGATTCCCTTGCATAATTATGCCGCCGGTAGCTGGGGCCCGGCTGCCGCCGAACGGATTATTAAAGCCGACGGTAGCTGGACAAATCCATGTAAAAATTTAACCCATACAAATTTATATTGCGAACTATGAAAATCCACACTTTTGATACCCCCAAAGAAACAGCGAGAGCTGTTACTCATCAATTATTAAAACAATTGAACACTGTAAGAAAGGATGCATTCAACCTCGCTATCTCAGGAGGACAAACGTCTAAATTACTGTTCCAACTGTGGGCGGAACTTTACCCCCAAAGCTTACCCTGGCAACGCGTACATCTCTATTGGGTAGACGAACGTTGCGTTCCCCCCACTGAGGGCGACAGTAATTACGGACTGGCAAAACGGATCTTTTTGAACCGTATTAAAATTCCACATGATCAAATACACCGGATCATGGGAGAAGCCAACCCGGACCATGAAGCACAACGGTATTCCGAACTGGTAAAAAAGAATGTAACAGATAACGACGGTTTTCCCCAATTCGACATGTTGATTCTGGGAATAGGAACGGACGGACATACGTCGTCGGTATTCCCCGGACAAAAAGATTTGCTTTCTTACCCCGCTCCCTATGCCGTATCCGCTCATCCCGAAACGCATCAATACCGGATTGCGCTTACCGGCCAGCCCATGATTCGGGCCTCCCTCACCCTGTTTCACGTCATCGGGGCCGAAAAAGCAGAGATTTTAGCAGCTGTTACCGATCCCTCGGCAACAGCAGACCAATATCCCGCCGGCTATGTGACCCGCAATGCCGATAATGTCGTCTATTTTATCGACAAAGCAGCTGCTAAATTTTTAAAATAGAACAATTTTCTAAAAGGAGAAAAAACGAAACGGAAATAGTCTTTGCCCGGATTCTTCTTCCGGGTTAACGGCATTCCCTACCGGATTAAAACCCTTATACTGTTTTATGAAGGAAAGAAACTTCATTTCTGAGCGGCCGAATTGGATCAGGAATTTTTATTTCTTTCCTCCATACTACACGAATCAATTTCCGACAGGCAAAAGTTGGGCGGTAACTCAGTTATTTTCCAGAAACCAACAGATCTTATCGATCATATTTTTAGAACCGGTATAAAAAGGAGTCCGCTGATGAATATTTTCCGGTTCAATATCCATTATCCGTGTTTTTCCGTCCGTAGCAATTCCTCCGGCTTGCTCTGCTATAAACGCCATCGGATTACATTCATACATCAGCCGTAATTTTCCGTTCGGATGAGAAGAAGTCTGAGGATAAATAAAAATACCCCCTTTCAAGAGGTTGCGGTGAACATCTGCCACCAAAGAACCGATATAACGAGAAGTAAAAGGCCGTTTTGTACCCTCATCTTTTTCCTGGCAATATTTGATAAATTTCTTTACCCCATTTGGAAAATTTACATAGTATCCTTCGTTTACGGAATATATTTTCCCCTGGGAAGGCGTAGAAATAAGCGGATGGGAAAGGCAAAATTCCCCAATCGAAGGATCGAGCGTAAAACCATTTACTCCATTTCCCGAAGTGTATACCAACATGGTAGATGAACCATAAATAACATATCCGGCCGCTACTTGTTCAGCTCCTTTCTGAAGAAAATCCTGTAATTTCACCTCTTCTCCGGGTGCAGATTTTCTCCGGTATACAGAAAAAATCGTACCAATAGACACATTTACATCGATATTGGAAGAACCGTCCAGCGGGTCCATACAAAATATGTATTTCGCATTCCGGCACATTCCTTCCTTAAATACGATGATATCCTGGTTTTCTTCGGACAATACGGCACAACATTCTCCACTTGCCCTTAACTCATTTATAAATGTCGTATCGGCATAAACATCTAGCTTCTGCTGATCCTCTCCCTGTACGTTTTCTGTTCCGGCCTGCCCTAAAATATCAACCAGACCGGCCTTATTCACTTCCCTGTTTACTTTTTTTGCAGCAATTCCGACATGATGTAACAAACGGGAAAAATCTCCGGTCGCATTGGGGAAAGCCGCTTGCTGCTCAATGATAAATTGATTAAGAGTGGTAACTTTCTGTATCATTTCAATTGGTTTTCATAAGTTTGCAACAAAATTATAATTAACAATCTGTAAATGCAAACGTTTGAGAAAGAAATCTCATCCTTAAAATAATACGCAACTTCAAATTCTCTGCCTATTTTTAACAATACCACCCCTTTCTTTACAGATTTCCCCCACCTAAACAATCCCAAAGGGCCGTCCCTCAGAGGGAATTTTAGAGGACTTCCCGGATATGTTTGAAATTGGAATGTATGGTATCTATAATTTCCTGACTTTTACCATTAATCAATAATTTATACATCGCCCGTACAAAACCGGTCATTTGAGCCCATTCCACTTTCGGGGGCATAGCCAAAGCGTCGGGATCGGTCATCATATCGACTAATACAGGACCTTCTCTTTTCAATGCCTCTTTTAAAACGGGCAAGACCTCCCCCGGCGTTTGTATGATATATCCCGGAATCCCCATAGCTTCTGCCACACGGCTATAATCCGGATTCAGCATATCGGTCTGCCAATCCGGCAGTCCGGCTACTTCCATTTCCAGCTTTACCATTCCCAACGCCCGGTTATTGAATACCAGGATTTTTATGGGAAGATGATATTGTACAATCGTACTTAAATCCCCCAGCAACATCGATAACCCCCCGTCTCCGCACAGGGCTACGACCTGCCGGCCCGGGTAAGCCAGTGCCGCCCCAATCGCCTGCGGCATCGCGTTGGCCATAGAACCGTGATTAAAAGATCCTAACATTTTCCGCTTTCCGGTAGCTTGCAGATACCGGGCGCCCCACACACAAGTCATGCCCGTATCCACTGTAAAAATAGCCTCTTCATCGGCTATTCCATTGATAACAGACATCACATATTCGGGATGGATACGTTCCTCACTTCCCCTTTCCTCCACATAAGTATTCAAGCGTTTCTTTACTTTTGCATAATTTTCCAGTTGACTTTTCAGGAATGAATCATCGGAATGAGGTTCTATCAAAGGAATAAGGGCCCGTAAAGTAGTCTTGATATCCCCGCAAAGCCCCATTTGTATTTTAGCTCTTCTCCCTAACCGCTCCGGCCGGACATCCACTTGCACAATGGTATTGTGTTCCGGCATAAAAGAAGCATACGGAAAATCTGTACCCAATAAAAGCAGGACTTCCGCTTTATGCATGCTTTCATAACCGGATGGCATTCCCAATAATCCGGTCATTCCGACCTCATAAGGATTGTCGTACTGGATTTCCATCTTACTTTTGAACGAGTAAGCTACAGGCGCATTTAAAAGTCCTGCTAATTCCAGTAATTCATCGTGGGCATCTTTCGCCCCTATCCCGCAAAACAAAGTTACTTTCACAGAATGATTCAAAAGAGAAGCTAATTGCTGTAATTCTGACGGAGAAGGGCAGATCTCGGCAGGAGCAGGAAAAACACAGGGAGAAGTCAGCCCTTTGTCAGCAACAGCCGATGCCAAATCGCCTGGAACCCCAAGCACGGCAACCCCTTTATGTGTCACAGCTTTTTGCATGGCAGCCTGTAACATCCGCGGAGCCTGCTCCGGAGTTACCGCCAACTCATTGTAAAAACTGCAGTCATTGAATAATTGAAGCGTATTGGTCTCCTGAAAATAACGGGTACCAAACTCCTCAGAAACAATTGTCGAAGCAATAGCTATCACCGAAGCACCTGAACGGTGTGCATCGTATAAACCATTGATCAGATGCACATGCCCCGGTCCGCTACTTCCGGCACAACAAGCCAATCCTCCGTGCAGCTGCGCTTCTGCCCCGGCCGCAAATGCCCCCGTCTCTTCATTCCGTACATGTATCCATTCAATTTTTCCGTTCCGTCTGACAGCATCGTTAATCTGGTTTAAACTGTCACCTGTTACCGCATATATCCGTTTTACGCCGGCTTCGGCTAACATTTCTACAATTTGTTCGGCTACTTTCTTCTCCATATTCATCGTTTTATTTCTCTTTAAAACGCAATAAACCGGAAAATGTTGGAGAAACAGAAATTTTCACATTTTCAACCTTTCATTTGGACAATTCAAAAAACAATCCTATTTTTGTCCCGCTTATTTAAAGCAGATTCTTAAAGGCGGTATCGTCTAGGGGTCAGGACGCAAGATTCTCATTCTTGAAACCCGGGTTCGATTCCCGGTACCGCTACTCCGCTCAGGTTCGTATATACGGACCTTTTCTATTTATACAGATAAAAACCATTTGAAAAGATCAGGCGCTTAAACGGAAGATTACCGGATCGACACTACCGTACAGCCGGAAAAAGTACACGGCCAGTTTAAAACCGACTGAAGATCTGCTTAATGATAAGTCCTCAGCCTTTCCGCTAGCTGGCATATTATCCCTGTAAATAACTTTCGTATTTGAACTTTCAGAAAAGACTTAAATCTTTATTTTTAATTTCTGACCGGGGCGGATATCTTTTACTTTACTTTCACTGATACCATTCCAGCGCATAATATCTTTATTGGAAACGCCCGGATATTTTTTAGCGATAGACCAGAGATTTTCTCCCCTTTTAACCGTATAATAGATAAATTCCCCCTCTATTGTTTCCACTTTCGGAGCATCTGTTTCATTTGTCACCTTACCGGCATAAGTAGCCTTATTTCTATACTGGCTGGCCTTCTTATCCGATACATAAATCACCAGTTTCTGTCCCACCCGTATCGTCATTTTCCGGTTCAGATTATTCCAATACTTCAAGTCGGCCAGCCGTACATTAAATTTTGCGGCAATTGCGCCCGGTACATCCCCGCTCCTCACCGTATAGACAAGACGGGCTTTGTCCCCTGAAATCCCGCTCACATGAGCATACCGCTTAAAACGTTCGTTGGGATTGGCTGTACGATCACTGTCGTCAAAGTATACCTTTCTCTTATAGGCAAAGATAGAATCCTGATTGTCGATAAATCCGGCCACATAATTATAAGGCATTTTCAGGACATAAGCTTTCCCGAAACCAGCCGGTATAATATCTTTAATATATTGGGGATTAATGTCCCTCAATTCCTCCACAGATACGTCCATATTCTTACATATCTGGTCAAAATGCAATGCTTTCTCAATAATAACGGTATCGCATAAACGGGGTAAAGCACTCTCTATCGGATAAATATTGTGTTCTTTATAGTAATTAAAAGAATACATAGCAGCAATAAAAGCCGGTACATATCCACGCGTTTCCCGGGGCAAATGGTAATAAATATCCCAGTAATTTTTTTTACCTCCCGAACGCCGGATGGCTTTATTCACGTTTCCGGGACCGCAATTATAGGCAGCAATCACTAATATCCAATCCCCGTATATATTATAGAGATCTTTCAGATAACAGATAGCCGCTTCCGTTGCCCTGACCGGATCATAGCGTTCGTCAATATAGGAATTGATTTCTAATTTATACATTTTCCCGGTGGGATACATAAATTGCCACAATCCGCAAGCCCTGGCCCTGGAACGGGCGACCGGGTTCAAAGCACTCTCAATAACGGGCAGATATTTCAATTCCAAAGGCATGGAATTCGCCGACAGCACTTCTTCAAACAAAGGAAAATAAAATTCACTCAGTCCCAACATCGTCGCTAGTTGCTGCCGTTTTTTCACCGTATAAAGTTCTATAAAATTCCGGACAATACCGTTATACGACAATGTAACAGCAGAATTCAGCGAATCCAAACGGTATAAATAAACAGAATCCGGAAAAAACGGAACCTGCCCGGCGTTCTCCAGCATAAAAGTCGAATCAACATACTCCATTTCCCGCTGGAATTCCAGAGACCATTGGGTATAGGATTCATCAATAGTACGGATAAACGATTCAGCAATACTATCCCGAAGAGGTTGTCCAATAATCAATGTATCGCCCGGTATATTTCCCTGAGCCTTTCCTACCAAGCTGATTCCTGCCAACACCCATACAACAAATAAACGCACCATTATCTTTCAGATTAAAAATTTAAAGTTAAAGTCAGACCGACCGAATTTCCGTTTGCAGGACTATAAAATGCATTGGGCTGAACATTAAAACTCAGATCTTCATTGATCTCAAAATCGTAAAAATGAGCAGACACGCAAGCTTCTATTACCTGTATTGCATATATACCCCCCATTACAATATATAACAAATCCCTGTTCCGTTTGAAACTGTCTTTTTTATTTTTTAGCTGGGTTTGAAAATTCAACTGTTGCTGAGGGGTAAAATTCTCTACCCCGCCTCCTACATATACTTTATCCCAGGAGGGATTTTCCGGATAAGGCAAATCCGGATCTTCAGCTTTTTTCTGAATATAGTGTGTATAATCAATATAAGCTGTTTTATATTTTTTGAACTGTTTGCTGTTCCAGCTCACCCCATACACAGTAGCTCCTATTCCACCGTATAAAATGGGTAATTTCCACCACCAGCCTTTTTTATTGTAAATCTGACCGGCTCCAGGCAATGCCAAAGCCAGAATAGTCGCTTTATGGGGAGAATGAGGTTTTTTCTCGATAACCTCCTGGATAGAAAGAGTATCCGCCACCACGAACAGCGTATCCGGTTCTACGGGAACATATTGGGCCCGCACCCCGATTCCGACTACACTTATGACTAATATCAACAATAACTTCTTCACGATCTCCTGTTATCCTCCGACTTTATCCAATAGGCTAATTATTTTTTCCAATTCGTCGTCTGATTTAAAGCTGATAACAATTTTTCCTTTTCCTGCCTCATTCCGCTTCAGCTCCACTTTTGTATCAAATCGCTGGGCCAGGTGTTTCTGTAAAGCAATATAATCTCCGATCTCATTTTTTTTGCGGGAAAGTGTTCCTTCTTCCTCTTCCGGTTTCGGATTTGACAATTCCCGGACAATTTCCTCCACTTTCCGGACAGAAAAATCATATTTCAGAATTTGCTCGAAAATCATAAACTGGGTATCCGGATCTTCAATGTTGATAATCGCCCTGGCATGTCCCATACTGATTTTTCTATCCCGGATAGCCAATTGTATTTGTGCCGGCAATTTCAACAGCCTCAGATAATTGGCAATAGTAGCCCTCTTTTTACCCACCCGTTCACTCAATCCATCCTGTGTCAATTTACATTCATCCAGTAAACGCTGGTAACTGATAGCTACTTCTATAGCATTCAGGTCTTCCCGCTGAATATTTTCAATCAGTGCCAGTTCCAACAAACTCTCATCTTCCGTTTTACGGATATAGGCAGGAATCGTTTCTGCTCCCGCAATTTTAGAAGCGCGGAAACGCCGTTCTCCGGCAATGATCTCATACTTACCCTCTTCCACAGCCCGGACCGTAATGGGTTGTACAATCCCGATCGACTTTATGGAAGCGGCCAATTCATTCAAAGCTTCTTCGTCAAACTCCGTTCTGGGTTGAAAAGGATTCGGACGGATATCTTCCAGTTTTAATTCCTGAATAGCCGCGACAGCTTCAGAACGCTGCTTGGAATCCTCAGCCGCATCTGTGATTAATGCTCCTAAACCTCTGCCCAATGCACTTCTTTTTACCATATTTCCCAAATTACAACTGCTTTACAGTATTTCCTATTTTTGAAATTCCTTTTCCGGCAAACGCCACTCCCGAGCCCCTCCTCCCCCGCTTATTCTTCACTGTTTTTCCGCAATAATTCCTTAGCCAGATTCAGATAATTTACCGTTCCCCTGCATTCCGCATCATACAGGATAACAGGTTGTCCGTAACTGGGAGCTTCCGCCAATTTCGTATTCCGCTGAATAATGGTTTCAAAAACCATATCTTCAAAATGCTTCTTTACTTCAGCAGCTACCTGATTCGACAACCTCAAACGGGCATCATACATTGTCAAAACAAATCCTTCGATTTCTAATTCCGTATTCAAGCGTTTTTGAATAATCTTAATCGTATTGAGCAATTTTCCCAATCCTTCCAAAGCCAGATATTCGCACTGAACCGGAATAATAACCGAATTAGCAGCAGTAAGAGAATTAACTGTAATCAATCCCAGAGAAGGCGAACAATCAATAATGATATAATCGTAATTATCCCGTATAGAATTCAATATGCTGGATAAAACTTTTTCCCGGTTTTCAAAATTAAGCATCTCCAATTCTGCACCGACCAGATCAATATTCGAAGGCAATAAAAATAACCCTTCAATCTCCGTATTTAAAATAGCCTTCTCCGGCTCCAATCCGTCGACAATACATTCATATATAGTCGCATTCTCCAGCTCCTTTAATTCATATCCCAAACCGGAAGTAGCATTTCCCTGAGGATCAGCATCTACCAATAAAACTTTCTTCTCCAGTACCGCCAAACTAGCAGCCAAATTAACTGAAGTTGTCGTTTTCCCCACACCACCCTTCTGATTGGCAACAGCAATAATTTTAGACATAAATACCCATTTTAATTATGTGGTAAAAATACATATAAAAAATAAACCTTCCCTTTTTTCAGGTCATTTTTTAATAACAATAAAATGTTTTTTACTAACAACCATTTAAAGGCCATATTTCCTTTCTGCTACACTTGAATTTTAACCCGAATGACCTGAATTGTCTGCAAATTTAAAATTGTTTATTATTTTTATTCTTTAAAAAAGAAATAAAGAAAAAGAAAAAAGCTTATTTTGGAAATTTATCTTACAAAACCAGTAGAAATTTTTTATGAACTCAACCGATATTATTCATGATTTAGAACTTGCAGGTAATCCGGAAAAAGCCCGTCACCTCTCCCGTTTTTTCAAAACCGGTAAAGGAGAATACGGAGAAGGGGATCTTTTTCTGGGTGTCACCGTACCGGAACAGAGAAATATTGCCCGGAAATATCAACAGGCCAGCCCTGAAATCCTGAAAGAGCTGATCACTTCGCCCTGGCACGAATGCCGTCTGACGGCCTTATTCATTCTGGTCTACCAATTTGAACACCGGAAAACAAAAGAAGAACAGAAAAGATGTATTGACTTTTATATTTCCCATACCGACTATATCAACAATTGGGATCTGGTGGATCTTTCCTGCTATAAAATTCTGGGGAAATGGCTGGCAGACAAAGACCGTTCTCTTTTATATGACTGGGCCCGTTGCGGGCATCTTTGGAAGCAGCGAATTGCCATGGTCAGCTGTATGTATTTTATCCGGCAGGGTGACTTCTGCGACGGACTGTCGATAGCAGACATCTTATTGCAACATCCCCACGATCTGATTCAAAAAGCAGTAGGCTGGCTGCTCCGGGAAATCGGGAAAAAAGATAAACAAACACTTACCGCTTTTTTGGCAAATCGGTATACTTCTATGCCCCGGACCACACTCCGTTATGCTATCGAACATTTTCCCGGAGAGGAAAGGAAAAATTACCTGAGCCGGACATCTGTAAAATCAAAGGAATCCTTACATAAAAAGTGTAAAAGAGGGAATAGCAAGGAATAGCCTTTTTTCTGATTACAAATGTCCCGCCCGTAAATTTCGGGGGAATTGGGAACAAACCTATAAATTTAATACCTTTGCCTTATATTTTGTAATTCAAATCTATGGTCAGTTATTTACAAGTAGAGAATCTCAGTAAACGTTTCGGCGAACAATTATTATTTGAAAACATCTCGTTTGGCATAGGTAAAAACCAAAAGGTAGCCTTGATTGCTAAAAACGGAATGGGTAAATCCACTCTTTTACAAATTATCGCCGGAAAAGACACTCCGGAATCGGGAAGCGTCATTTTCCGTAACGATATCACGATCGGCTATCTCGAACAGGACCCTGTCCTCAAAGACGAAAATACAGTATTTGAAGAAGTTTTCAGTTCAGATTCCCCCCTGTTATATCTGATCAAAGCTTATGAAAATGCCGTAAGCCGGAATGATATCCGCCAACTGGAAGAATTACTTCCTCAAATGGATACTCAAAATGCCTGGGATTACGATAATACAGTCAAGCAGATTCTGTCTGAACTCAAAATCGATACCTACGAAAAAAAGATTGCCCATTTGTCCGGGGGACAACGTAAGAGAATCGGCCTGGCAAAAGTTCTGATCAGTAACCCGGATTTTCTGATCCTGGACGAGCCGACGAATCATCTCGACATTGAAATGACAGAGTGGCTGGAAGAATATCTGGAAAAATCGAATACAACTTTACTAATGGTCACTCACGATCGTTATTTTCTGGACCGGGTGTGTTCCCATATTATCGAAATCGACGACTTCGGTCTGTTTACCTATGATGGAAATTATTCTTACTACCTGGAAAAACGGGCCCAGCGGATTGAGGCCCGCAATGCAAGTATAGATAAAGCCAAAAACCTGCTTCGGACAGAACAGGAATGGATGCGACGGATGCCGCAAGCCCGCAGTCATAAAGCCCGCTACCGTATCGATAATTTCTATAAGATCAAAGAAATTGCTTCACAAAAAAACGACGAAAAAAAATTAGAACTGGACATCAAAGGACAGCGCCTGGGAAATAAAATCCTGGAACTGGGACATATCAGTAAACGCTTTGATAATCATCTATTAATTCAGGATTTTTCCTACAAATTTGTGAAGGGGGAAAAAATCGGGATTGTTGGAAAAAACGGAGTTGGTAAATCGACCTTTCTCAATATTATCACCCGGAATTTAGAACCTGACAGCGGAACTATTGAGATCGGAGAAACCGTAGCATACGGTTACTATACACAATCCGGTATCCAATTCCGGGAAACAGACCGGGTAATCGATATTGTAAAAAATATAGCAGAACGCATTGATTTGGGAAACGGACGTATTCTTTCCGCCTCCCAATTCCTGGAATACTTTCTGTTTACCGATAAACAACAATATTCCCTGGTGGAAAAATTAAGCGGAGGAGAACGCAGACGGCTTTATCTCCTTACCGTCCTGATGCGTAATCCGAATTTTTTAATTCTGGATGAACCTACGAATGACCTGGATATTGTCACTTTAAACGTATTGGAAGAATACCTGAAAAGCTTTAAAGGTTGTCTGCTGATTGTCTCTCACGACCGTTTTTTTATGGATAAAGTTTCCGACCGGATCTTTGCTTTCGAAGGTAATGGCGTGATTAAAGACTTTCCCGGAAATTATACTCAATATAAAAATAAAAAGGAAGAGGAAGAAGAACAACGACAGAAAGAACAAAAAAAACAAATAGCCCCGCAAGTTACAGCACGTCCTCCGGCAAAATCAAACGAAACGCAAAAACGGAAACTCAGTTTTAAAGAAAAACAGGAAATGCTCCAACTGGAACAGGAAATGGAAGAGCTGAATACCGAAAAGACCCGTATTGAAGCAGCTCTCAGTTCCGGTACCCTATCCAATGAACAATTAGTACAACAATCCGAACGTATAGCAGTAATTATTCAATTATTGGATGAAAAAGAAATGCGATGGCTCGAATTAAGCGAGATTTGAATGATATATACCGTTTAATTTATACTTCTGAACTGATAAAAATAAGATGCAACAAATTATTCAAGATTTTTTTGAGACCTACCATATTCCGCAAAGTGCAGGATTCATAATTGCTGTCAGCGGTGGAGCAGATTCCATTACCCTCTTGCATCTGTTCAAATACCTCAATCTGAATATTATTGCCCTGCATTGTAATTTTGGCCTCAGGGGTAAAGAATCCAATATGGATGAGCAATTCGTAAAACGGTTTTGTGATCTCTACGGTATTCCCCTCAGCGTCAGGAAATTCCAAACGACACTTTATGCCGAAGAAAAAGGCATCAGTATCGAAATGGCCGCCCGGGAATTGCGTTATGAATGGTTTCGGGAAATGAAAAATAAAAAAAAGATGGATTATATCGTAACGGCTCACCATGCCGACGATCTGGCTGAAACGATTTTTATTAATCTCTGCCGGGGCACTGGCCTGAAAGGACTTACCGGCATCAAACCCGTCAACGGCGATCTTTTACGTCCTCTTTTAAGCTGTTCCCGTACTGAAATACTGACTTACATCGAACAACAACAGCTAGGATTCCGTACAGACTCTACCAACAGCTCCCTGAAATTTGTCCGGAATAAAATCAGACATAAAATTATTCCCGTATGTAAAGAAATTAACCCCGCTTTTCTGAACATTATCAGGGAGAATTGTGAAACCCTGAAGGAAACAGAAGAAATTTATACATACGGTATCGAAAAACTGAAAAAGGAAGTATGCGAATACAAAAACGGAGAAACATTGATCCATATTCAAAAAACGTTGGAAACTCCGGCCCCCTATACTTTGCTGTATGAAATCTTAAAACCGGCCGGATTCAACAAAACCCAGATCCGGGATATTCTGAACAGCAGTCGTTCAACCCCCGGGAAAAAATTTATGTCCGGAATGTTCACGCTTACGAAAGAAAGGAATTACTGGAGACTTTCCGACTCCGGCCCGGTCCCTTTTACTTCTTTTGAAATAGAACAGGAAGGAGACTATGAAATCAATGGAATTCTCTACCGCTTTGAGCTTATTTCATCTTCAGCCGGTTTTCAGATTCCTGCTGATCCTGCTATCGCTTGCCTGGATGCAGATAAAGCTCCTTTTCCCCTTCGTATACGCTCCTGGGAAAAAGGAGACCGTTTCTGTCCGCTGGGAATGAAAAAACTTCAAAAAAAATTGAGCGATTTCTTTACAGACTTAAAATTCAGTACCAAACAAAAAAAAGAATGCCTGCTTTTAACTTCCGCAAACCAAATTGCCTGGGTAATCGGTTACCGCATCGACGATCGCTTTAAAACGAATCCGTTTACACAACGCATTCTAAAAATTTATCCTCTACTTTGACGATAAACTATTTTTTATTTTACCGGGGTATTCCTGACATTTTACCTCTTTTATTCCAATTTCGGCCAAGGCCGTTTTGCTTCCTCTGCTCTTCTGTCCCGTATAGCTGTGAATGCTGGTCTATCAATGAATAGAATCTTCCCTGCAAAAATCAAACAGACAAGCTTCAGACGCTTCCTACAATTCTGCTACCATAAAATTATCCCGATCTTTTTCTCTTTAATTTTTATCCTTTATTTTATCCGGGATACTTTATTAAATAACATACGAAGTATTACTATATTCTTTAAAATAATATATAACAACTTCATTATCAAACGTTAGTATTTTAAAATTTCCAAAAATAGCAACAAAAAACGAACAAAATATTATCTTTGCTTTTCCTAACTAAACTTACGGCAATGAAAAAAACAAATCTGTACAGAAATCTGACAAAAGAAGAAATTCATAAATTACAGGACCGGCACTGCATTTCTGACGATTGGAACCGGATAAAAGTAGCGGAAGATTTTACACCCGAACACATTCACCACGTTCGTTTTTCCGGAGACATTTTCCTGGGAAAATTTCAGGAATCCTTTACTTTAGCAGGAGGCTTGGTAAAGCATTCCGGTCTTTTTCATGTAACTTTACACAATTGCCGTATCGGAAACGATGTATTGATTGAAAATATTCAAAACTACATAGCAAATTACGAAATCGGAGATAATAGTTTCATTCAGGATGTCAACTTAATCGTTACAGAAGGTAAGAGTTCATTCGGAAACGGGCTCCTTGTTTCTGTACTCAATGAAACGGGCGGACGGGAAGTCCCGATCTTCAATGATCTTTCTGCGCATTTAGCTTATATTATAGCTTTATACCGTCATTATACAGGGCTTACTGAAAAACTGATACAACTTATCGACCGCTATACGGAAGCCCATCGTTCGGAAATGGGAAGTATCGGAAGAAATGTAAGTATTGTAAGTACGGGAAGTATCCGGAACGTTATGATTGGGGATCATTCTGCCATTGACGGGGCATCCCGTTTAAAAAACGGAAGTATCAACAGTAATGTTTCAGCTCCGGTACGAATCGGACACAATGTAGTGGCTGAGGATTTCATTATTTCTTCCGGTTCCAGCGTTACCGACGGGGTAACCCTTATGCGTTGTTTTATCGGTCAGGCCTGTCATCTGAGTCATCTGTTCTCGGCTCACGATTCTTTATTTTTCAGTAATTGTCAGGGAGAAAACGGAGAAGCCTGCGCTGTATTTGCCGGTCCTTACACTGTAACCATGCACAAATCCAGTCTTCTGATTGCCGGAATGTTTTCATTCTTAAATGCCGGAAGCGGTTCAAACCAAAGTAACCATCTGTACAAATTAGGTCCTATCCACCAGGGAATTGTCGAGAGGGGTTCCAAGACAACCAGTGATTCCTATATTTTATGGCCCGCTAAAATCGGAGCATTTTCCTTGATTATGGGAAGGCATGTCAATCATCCGGACACTTCGGATCTTCCTTTTTCCTACCTGATTGAAAAAAACAACCAGACTTATCTGGTCCCGGGAGTCAATCTCAAAAGTGTAGGAACCATCCGGGATGCATTAAACTGGCCGAAACGGGATAAACGGACAGATCCCCATCAACTGGATTGCATCAACTTCAATTTACTTAGCCCCTACTCTATTCAGAAAATGTTGACAGGAGTAGAAGTTTTGAATTCTTTGCGGCAAGTCTCGGGTGAAACTTCCGAAGAATACGCTTATCAAAGTGCCCGTATAAAAAACAGTTCTCTGGAAAAAGGACTCATATTGTACACCAAAGCCATTCATAAATTTCTGGGAAACTCCCTGATCAAGCGCCTGGAAAACATCTCTTTTACGACGGATGAAGAAATTCGAACCCGCTTACACCCCACTAGTCAGAAAGGCTCGGGAGAATGGATAGATTTATCGGGTTTAATTGCTCCCCAAAAAGAAATTGAAGAATTGATCCATCAGATCGAAACAGGTACCATTACGTCAGTAGAACAGATTAATAAAACTTTTGAAACACTGCATCAGCAATATTACGAACTGGAATGGACCTGGGCCTGGGAAACCATCTGTAAATGGTACAAGGTATCTCTGGATACCATCACTTCCTCCGACATTATTCGTATTGTCAATACCTGGAAAGAAGCTGTAATATCTCTGGATGAAATGCTCTATGCCGATGCCCAGAAAGAATTTTCCTTAACTGCCCAGACCGGATTCGGAATAGACGGAAACATCCGGCAAAAACAAAAAGATTTTGAACAAGTCAGGGGAGGATTTGAAAGCAATCCTTTTGTAGAAACCTTACGCCTTCATATTTCCGATAAGCAGGCATTGGGAGAAGAACTCATTGCAAGAATGGAAAAAGTAAAAATGACCCTTTCCCCCGCCACTCCTCTTCCTCCCCCTTTCTAATACTTAAACAATTATATATTTGAACATTAAACTGTCATGTACTGAAAAACGTTACAGATTTTACTCATGAAAGCCTGAACAGGCTTTACGGAAAGCAGGAAACAAACTTTTATAATAAAGTCGTGAATAAATCGAGGCTTTTTCCTTTATTTGTTTAATTTTGCATAAATTTTTTTGAATCAGAAAAATGCGACGCAGGTTTACGGTCAACCCGGCAAAGTGTGGTCCTACGGATACCAATACTTGTTATGAGGGTCTTAGTTTACTGAGGCATTGGCACAACATAACCTGAGCATAGTGATACAACTTTTCACCCGAACATACTATGGCTATATTTACAGACGAAGTATCTAGAACATTTGGGGAATACCTCCTTATTCCCGGTTTAACGACAAAACAGTGTATTGCGGAGAATGTTTCCCTGAAAACACCGCTAGTAAAATTCGAAAAAGGACAAAAACCCTCCCTCGAATTAAACATACCTTTTGTATCGGCTATCATGCAGTCCGTATCCGACTCGGGCTTGGCAATTGAACTGGCCCGAAACGGGGGATTATCGTTTATTTTCGGTTCTCAGCCTATCGGTTCTCAGGCGGATATGGTCAGAAAAGTAAAAAATTTCAAGGCCGGTTTTGTGACCAGTGATTCCAATCTAACCCCGGAACATACACTTGGAAACGTCCTGGATCTCATCAAACTCACCGGACATTCAACAATCGGAGTTACGGAAGACGGTACTTCTAACGGCAAACTTTTAGGCATAGTAACCAGCAGAGATTACCGCATCAGTCACGACAGCAGAGATACAAAAATAAAGGATTTTATGACGCCCTTTTCCAAACTCACGGTGGGAAAAGTAGGAATGACTTTATCGGAAGCCAACCAATTGATTTGGGAACACAAACTAAATGCTTTGCCGATCATCGATCCGGATCAAAAATTAGCCTACTTTGTCTTCCGTAAAGATTACGACAGCCACAAAGAAAATCCTTATGAATTATCCGATGTGCATAAAAAACTCTTAGTGGGTGCTGGCATTAACACCCGCGACTACAAAGAACGGGTACCTGCTTTAGTAGAAGCCGGTGCGGACATCCTTTGTATTGATTCTTCCGATGGTTATTCTGAATGGCAGAAGGAAACCCTGACCTGGATCAAGCAGGAATATAACGGCAGGGTATTGGTCGGTGCCGGAAATGTTGTAGACAAAGAGGGATTCTATTATTTAGCCGAAGCCGGTGCAGATTTTATAAAAGTAGGTATTGGAGGAGGTTCTATATGTATTACCCGTGAGCAAAAAGGCATCGGCCGGGGACAGGCAACGGCTCTGATAGATGTTGCAGCTGCCCGCAACGAATACGCTCAAAAAACAAATACTTATATTCCCATATGCAGTGACGGCGGTTTGGTACAGGACTATCACATGGTATTGGCTTTAGCAATGGGTGCAGATTTTTTGATGATGGGACGTTATTTTGCCCGTTTTGACGAATCGCCCACCCGGAAACTGACAGTTGGAAACCGTTTTGTAAAAGAATACTGGGGAGAAGGATCAAACCGGGCAAAAAACTGGCAACGGTATGATATGGGAGGATCCGAATCTCTCAAATTTGAAGAGGGAGTTGACAGTTATGTTCCGTATGCAGGAAAGATGAAAGACAATCTCAATATTACACTTGGAAAAATAAAAGCTACCATGTGCAGTTGCGGGGCCATTTCCATTCCGGAATTACAAAACACGGCAAAAGTCACGCTTGTTTCTTCCACCTCCATTATAGAAGGCGGCCCTCACGATGTAATTCTGAAAGAATAGCATAAACAGGGAGAGGAAACAAAACATTCGGAACATTTAAACGACATTTTAAATTGGAGTAAAACATTTTTCCTATCTTTGCGGAAATTTCGCAGAGATAGGAAAAACTTTAGTATGCCCTCAAGTAAACCGGGGGGGGACGCCGGGTTTAAATCCCCTTTGCAAAAAATAAAAAAAGGTATATCATGGAGGAATGTATGGAACATCCGGAAAATTCACCGGAATACGAAGGATTAAAAGTAAATAAAGGGATAGAGCAACCAGATCCGATGAATCCGAACCTGGCAGCCCGTTTAAAAAATATACGTAAAAAAGACCTGAGTATAGACGATTATGTAGAAGGGATATTGAAAGGAAATATCAATATACTCAGTCAAGCCATTACTTTAGTGGAAAGTTCCAGAACAGAACACCAGACAATTGCCCAGGAAGTAATAAAACGCTGCCTTCCTTCTTCCGGGAGTTCGATTCGCATCGGTATTACAGGGGTACCCGGGGCAGGCAAAAGTACGTTTATCGAAAGCTTCGGTAAATTCCTTACCGGTCAGGGGCATAAAATAGCCGTATTGGCAATTGATCCCAGTAGTGAACGTTCAAAAGGAAGTATTTTGGGGGACAAAACCCGTATGGAAGAATTGTCCTGCGATCCGCATGCTTATATCCGTCCTTCCCCTTCAGCCGGTTCCTTGGGAGGAGTAGCCCGGAAAACACGGGAAGCTATGATTTTATGTGAAGTAGCAGGATTTGATATTATTCTAATTGAAACAGTGGGCGTAGGGCAAAGTGAAACAGCTGTTCATTCCATGGTGGATTTTTTCCTGTTAATTCAGATTGCAGGTGCAGGAGATGAACTACAGGGAATAAAGAGAGGTATCATGGAAATGGCAGACGGCATCATCATCAACAAAGCAGACGGAAATAACATCAATAAAGCTCAGCTTGCCAAAGCCCAGTTACAATCAGCCCTTCACCTGTTTCCCCCCCACGAATCCGGAATTGAACCTCAGGTTTTGACTTGTTCTGCCTACGAAAAAACAGGAATCAAAGAAATCTGGGATAACATTCTGAATTATTGCAGCACTACCCAACAAAACCGGTATTTCGACAGAAGGCGGCGGGAACAATCCAAATACTGGATGTATGAAACCATTAACGAACAATTAAAAAATCGTTTTTATAACAGTCAAAAAGAAAACCTCAAAATAGCAGAAGAAAAAGTCCTGAAAAACGAAATGAGCTCGTTCACAGCTGCCTTTGAACTGCTGAAAAAATATTTTTCCAGTTGTCAAAGATAAACCAGAATGGTTTTGCTGGAGATTAAAGGGTTAAGGGGATTAAGGCAGAAGTAAAGTTTAGGTAAGGATCTGCCGGGTAAGGGAAACAGTCCCGGATTAATCCTTTAATCAGAACAGAGATTCATTTATCAGCGAAACGTTAATCCGTTTCCGCAAGAAAACATCCATCCGGCACATTTATTTAAAACCGGGAATCTCTTCCAAAAAACAAAAATGCCGTTCTGTATCCGTATAGCCACAAAAATGTATTATTCCATTTGTGATGACAACATAACGAGCTGCCATTGTCAGGTTATATCCAAATACCTGATCAAATACCTGCTGGGAAAGCGGGACGGAAGCAGCCTTACATTCCACTATCAGATAAGGCATGCCCTGACGGTCGTAACAGATGATGTCAAAACGCTTTTTCAAGCCATAAAGGTCGATTTCTTTCTCGACTGCAATCAAAGCAGGAGGATAATTTTTACAACGAATCAAGTAATGAATAAAATGTTGACGGACCCATTCTTCCGACGTTAAAAGCACATACTTTTTACGGATTATATCGTATATATACAATCCTTTTTCTTGCTTTTTAACCTTGTATTCAAAAGCCGGTAAAGACAGATGCATATTTTCCACTGCTTTATTTATGCTTATTTATCCTCAACAAACTCGTATCCCCATAGCTCAGGAATCTGAAACTGTTCCGGAGGGCATAATCGTAAATCCGTTTCCAATCTTCTCCTACAGCAGCAGCTACCAACAATAAAAGTGTACTTTGAGGCTGATGGAAATTTGTAAACAAAGCATCGATAACCCGGTAGGAATAACCCGGAACAATGATTATGGTCGTCCGGGCCTTTAAAAGCTCTTCCCGGGTTTCGTCGAACCACCCTTGTAAAGCTTCCATTGCCTGTTGTAATGAATAATGTGCAGGCAAGGTATAAGCTTCCCATTGGGATAAATCATAAAAACAGCTGTCCCCTTGCAGTCTTTTTACTCCCATCCAATAAAGGCTTTCCAGCGTTCTCACGGATGTGGTACCGACAGCGATCACCTCCCCGGTTTTTTGGGCCAGATCGTCAATCAATTGCCTCGATACAATCAAATGTTCCGTATGCATATCGTGCTCCCCGATTCTTTCAGCTTTTACAGGGCGAAAAGTTCCCGCTCCGACATGTAACGTCAATTCCTCAATTTTTACTCCCTTATCTACCAATGCCTTCAAAATTTCCTCCGTAAAATGCAGTCCGGCAGTAGGAGCAGCGACAGATCCTTCTTCCCGGGAATACACCGTCTGATAACGAATCTTATCCGAATCTTCCGAATCCCGGTTTAAATAAGGAGGAATGGGAATCCTTCCGCAAGCTTCCAATACTTCACTGAACGAAAGGTCCCGGTTCCAGGAAAAACGGATTTGTACCTCCCCACCTTTTTGAACTAATTTTTCCGCTGTCAAAATGACCTCCTGTCCCACATGAAAAAAACGGCAATAAATTTTCCCTTCATGCCATTTTTTCAGATTCCCTACCATGCAAATCCAGGTACAAGTCCTGCGGGCTGCAAAATTCAAAGCGTAATCTGCCGGTTCTGCCGGTTCCAGACAAAACACCTCAATATGTCCACCCGTTTTTTTCTGAAAAAAAATACGGGCAAAAATAACCTTTGTATTATTGAAAATAAGCGTCTGCCCCGGAATCAGTATCTCCTTTACAGCAGCGAAGGCGTTTTCTGTAATCTTCCCATTTTGATATATCAGCAACTTGGAAGATTCGCGCTGAGGTAAAGGGAATTTAGCAATCCTCTCTTCCGGTAAATCATACGTATAATCTTCTATCTTTATATCCTTGAGACGATCGAGTAAAAGTGTATCCATTCCCATTTTTTTAGAAAAACAAAGGTAATAAAAAGTTCGGATGTTGGAAGACCTCTCTGTTTAAGTGACCTCTACCTCTTTATACCGGACTAGACCTTCCTGAGAGTCCCCGCTAAGCAAAACTTCACTTCCGGGAACCAGCAAAACAGTAATCCTTTCCCGCCATGAAACATTCTCCTTTCTTCCATCCCCTTACTTAAACATTTGAACACTTAAACATTTGTACATTCTAACATTTAAACCTTTCTCCACCCAACCATTTGTTTTCGGATTCCATATTTTTTTTAACTTTGTAAATCCGGAAGGAATGAATTATGAAGACAAAAAAAGAAATAGTGGAAAATTGGTTACCCCGTTATACGGGACGGGAACTAAAAGATTTTCCAAAATACATTTTACTGACAAACTTCGAATATTATCTGGATTTATTTTCAGAAATGTATCATGAACCCATTATTGGTATCGACAAAACGATGCCGAATGTTTCTCATGAAGAAGTCATTTTGATCAATTTTGGTATGGGAAGTGCTAATGCAGCCACCGTTCTGGATTTACTGACAGCCATAGAAGTGGAAGCCACTTTATTTCTGGGGAAATGCGGCGGACTCAAAAATAAAACTTCTGTAGGAGACTATATTCTGCCCATTGCCGCCATCAAAGGAGAAGGTACTTCTGACGACTATATGCCCCATGAAGTCCCCGCATTACCGGCTTTCAGCATACAAAAAACCTGTTCCAAAATCATTGTCAACCACAACCGCTATTATTATACCGGAGTTGTATATACCACCAACCGCAGGGTATGGGAATACGACGACCATTTCAAAGAATACCTGGTAAAAACCCGTGCCATGGCAGTAGATATGGAAACAGCCACAATTTTCACGGTAGGCTTTGCCAACCGTATTCCTACAGGAGCTTTATTATTGGTCTCCGACCGGCCTATGATTTCAGAGGGGATAAAAACAGCCGAATCAGATAAACACGTGACTCAAAAATTCGTAAAACAACATTTAGAAATCGGTATAGAAACCATGAATAATATCAAAAATAAAGATTATTCTGTCAAACATCTTATATTTTAATACTTATATACTATGAAAATTTTTCCATGTACAAAAAGAAATTTCGGACGTTATATCTGCAAAATATCTGTTTTCTGTCTTTTATCTGTTTTATCTTTCGGATCCTGTCAAAATAAATCAAAACAGTCCACTGATCCCCAGGAAAATACTCAAATTGAATTTGTACAGCCAGCATTCAACTTTGGAAAAATCACTTCAGGCGAAACAGTCACCCACACCTACTATTTTAAAAATACAGGCAATCAGCCTCTCATCATCAAAAATATACAAACCAGCTGCGGATGTACAACGGCTGATTATCCGAAAGAGCCGATAGCCCCCGGAAAAGAAGGAAAATTAGAAATAGCTTTTAACTCTTCCGGCAGATACGGTAAACAATACAAAGAAATCCGTATATTTGCAAATGTTCCGGAAAAAGTAATTACCTTAAAATTTACAGCCGATATACAGGACAGCCGTTCCGGACAGTGAGAAGATTCCGCAAATAAACCGGAACATATAAGGGAGAAATAGAGATAAATTAAAAGCAAAACGATTTGTAATCGAATCATATACAGTAGATTACGATAATTTAAAACAAACCAAGATTATGAACACATTTTTTATGATTGTACTAGAAACACAGCCCCAAGGCAGTGGTTTAATGAGTTTTTTACCCCTGATTTTAATAATCGTGGTATTCTGGCTTTTTATGATCAGACCGCAAATGAAAAGGCAAAAAGAATTGAAAAAGTTCAGAGAGGCTTTGCAAAAGGGAGATAAAATTGTAACAACTGGAGGAATTTACGGAAAAGTTGCTGAAATTCAGGAATATGCTATTATCATGGAAGTAGAAGGCGGAGTCCGTTTGAAAGTAGACAAATCAGCTGTTATTAAAGATATGACAGATGCTACTCCTGCCAAATAAAAGGAGACATTTTTGACATATCTATTCTTCGGATTTATAATTTTGACTTTGAATTTCAGAATCAAAATCGTAAATCCGAGACTTTATTTTGCACATGAAAATGAAATGGTCTTATTTTAAAAACCGGAATATCCGTATCGACCGGAATATTCTCAGTTACACAATATGTGTAATTATTGCAGCTATTTTATGGTTTTTAAATGCGCTGAATAAAGAATACACAAGTGAGATTTCTTATCCTGTCCGCTATACGGACCTTCCAAAAGGGAAGTATCTGGTGTCCGAATTACCTTCCGATATTACTTTGGAAGTAAAAGCCAAAGGGTTTACACTGGTCGGATACCGTATCAGTACGTCTTTTTTACCCATCAATCTGGACATTAATTCTTACAGCAATTATATGCTGGAAAAAGACAATATCCTGGAATATACTTTAAAACTGAGTACAATTAAAGACAGAATTAATAATCAGCTTAACTCGGATATCAAATTATTAAATATTAAACCAGAAGAAATCTATTTTAAATTTTCCCATGCAGTAACAAAGATGATCCCGGTAAAACCTCTAGTGGATTATTCATTGAAAAAACAATACATACTCAAAGATGAAATTACCGCCGTTCCGGATAGTATCCTGGTCAGCGGTCCTGCTTCCATGATGGATACATTAAGCTATATTCCTACTGAAATATGGAAAGCCGGGGAAATCAGTAAAAATCTTTCCCGTACAATCGATCTCGATTTTCCCCCAAACTTTTCTGCAGAAGAAAAAAGTGTGAAAATAAACATCGAATTAGAACGGTTCACCGAAGCCAAACGCAATATTCCGATTTCTGTTTGGAATTTACCGGATTCTCTCAACATTAAATTATTTCCGAACACAGTTGACATTAGCTATGAAATAGGTTTAAGCCGATATGATAAAGTCACGGATAAAGATTTTGAATTTATCGTAAATTATTCCCAAACTCCAAATTCCTCTTATTTACCGGTAGAAATTGTAAAAATACCCTCATTTATAAAAAATCTGAGTTATACTCCTCAAAAAGTCGAATATATTCTGGAAAAAAAGAATCGCTAATCCGGTTCATTAATTACGGACAATAAATGTTACGAATAGGTATTACAGGAGGTATTGGTTCAGGCAAGACGACCATCGCTGCAATTCTCGGAAATAAGGGTTATCCGGTCTATATAGCCGATACCCGGGCTTCCACTTTAATCAATTCCCATCCCTTTATCCGCAAAGCCCTTACAGACAAATTCGGAGATTCTATTTACGAACAGGGGATATTGAATAAAAAAAAACTCTCCGATATCATCTTTCAGGACAAAAGTGCACTCTCTTTTGTCAATCATATTGTGCATCCCGTCGTATTAGCAGATTTTGCTTCCTGGAGCAAACAACAGCATAAAAGGTTGGTATTTTTCGAATCCGCCATACTTTTTGAAGCGGATTTAATCCCTTATTTTGACATTATTATCTGTATTTATGCCTCTCTGGAAACCCGGATAAAAAGGGTTACCCAACGGGACGGAACTACCCCGGAAAAAGTAATGGAAAGAATAAAAAACCAATGGGAGGACGAAGAAAAATGCCGACGATCCGATTATGTTATTTATACCGACCGGAATCTGGATATTACCCGGCAAACAATAGAAATCGTTAAAAGAATAGAATCAAAATACCTCAGATCTCCCGAAAGTATATAACTTTGTAACAAAGAAAATCAATAAAACAAACACAATGGCAAAATATGGTAAATGGATTGGCGCAGGATTAGGCTTTGTACTGGGAGGTCCTTTGGGAGCCCTGTTCGGTCTTTTTATGGGATCTGTACTGGATAATGTAAATATAACAGTACAAAATACAGGCGGACACCCCCCTTACTCTACGGGCAGGGGTGATTTTATGTTCAGTCTGACGGTGTTAGCAACGGCCATCATGAAAGCCGATGGCAAAATCACCCGCAATGAACTGAATTATGTAAAGAGTTTTCTAAAAAACAATTTCGGAGAAGAAGCCACTCTGGAAGCCCTGGGAATGATCAAAAAACTGAGCACCCAAGAGATCCCCTTAGCAGAAGTTTGCCAACAAATCCGCATGAATATGGATCATCCTTCCCGTATTCAGCTTTTGTATTTCCTTTTCGGCTTAGCGCAATCGGACGGTCAGGTCTGCAATAATGAAATCCGTTTATTGGAAAACATTTCATCCTTATTGGGAATCGACCGCACCACGTTTAATTCCCTTAAATCCATGTACTATAACGACCTCGATTCCGCTTATCAAACGCTGGGAATAAATTCAAATGCCACTGACGAGGAAGTGAAAAAGGCATACCGGAAAATGGCTTTTGAAAACCACCCGGATAAGGTTGGACATCTGGGCGAAGATATCCGGAAAGCAGCGGAAGATAAATTTACAATGATTAATCTGGCTTACGAAAAAATCAAAAAACAAAGGGGGCTCAATTAAGCACTTCTCTTTACAACAGGTTTCAAAGAAAAACAGACACAAGGAATTCCGATAGAAAAAGTAAAATTCAGACTTAAAAATCACGAAACAAATAAATTCTTTCTTATTTTTGCAAACTGTTTTAACAAACGAATAAATTTTGTACCATGATGTTAAAAGAAATTTTATCCATTTCAGGGAAACCGGGACTTTACAAGCTCATCAACAATACTTCTAACGCTATTATTGTAGAATCGCTTCTAGACGGAAAACGTTTTGCAGCTTATTCCAATTCTAAAATCATCGCTTTAGAAGATATTTCCATTTATACAGAAAATGAAGATATGCCTCTTAAAGAAGTATTAAAAAGGATCTTCGAAAAAGAAAACGGAGCCCAAACATTACCCCATAAATCAGATACAGAAAAAATTTTGGCTTACTTCGAAGAAGTCCTGCCTGAATATGATCACGACAGAGTGTACGTATCGGATATGAAAAAAATTATCCAGTGGTACAATCTGTTGGCAGAAAAGAAAATGTTAAATTTTGAAGAAGAAACTCCCAAAGCAGAGTAATATACCCAAGCTGATTACCGATGTATACATAACGGAAGCTTTTTGAAAAATTCTGTTTATTTATACATCGGTTTTTTTTGGAAAGCATAAAACGATAATTTAGAGTCAGGTTTAAAGTTTAAATGTGAAAATGTTCTTATCATCGGTTACCTGGTTTTTCCCGGAAGCTGATGGAAGGAAAAGAGGTCTTCAACACATTCCTGAATCAAAAAATAAAGATCAGACAATCCATTCTTTACCGAAAAGAGGAACGAAATATTTTCAGCATGCGTCCGGAGAGATGAATTCCAGTTTATTATTCAGGATATTTCCGCCTTATGAACGATTATTTCCAGTTTAAAAAATTTACGATCCAACAATCTCAAACGGCTATGAAGGTCGGAACCGACGGAGTATTATTGGGGGCTTGGGCCGAACTGAAAACGGCTTCTTCTATTCTGGATATAGGAACAGGTACAGGACTCATAGCTTTAATGGCAGCTCAGCGAAATCCCCATGCGCATATCGATGCCGTCGAAATCGACCCCCTGGCTTGTCAGCAAGCCATAGAAAATGTCCTGCAAAGTCCCTGGCGGAATAGTGTTTCTATCTTTCACCTTTCTATTTTTGACTTTTTCCCTTCCCGACTTTACGAACACATTCTGTGTAACCCTCCTTTCTTCGTCCGCTCCACCCCTACTCCTTCTCCGAATAGGACTTTGGCCAGACATTGTCAGGATTTTACCCACGAAGATTTACTAAAAGCAGCAGACCGGTTATTACACCCCCAAGGTAAATTCAGTTTAATCCTCCCTTGCCAGGAAGCCGATGCATTAATTTCAAAAGCAGAATCACTGCATTTCCATCTATCACGCATCACCCGAGTACTTCCCACTCCGGCAAAAGCTCCCAAAAGAAAACTCCTTGAATTCAGCCGCACCGGAAAAACAGTTGTAACAAACGATATTCTTCTGGAACTGAGCCGCCACCAATATAGTCCGGAATATACAGAGCTAACCCGTGAATTTTATCTGAACCTGTAAGCTATAAAATTAAAAGTCAACTATCTTTGATTTTAATTAAGTAATTTATATATTTTTACTTCTTACTATCTTAAATATTTAACTTTCCATTAACCTTTTCTTTTATTTCTTTCCTCTATATTTGTTCCTATAAAAACAGTCATCTAACAAAGACGTTTTTTTTTCATAAGTTTGTATGTTTAGGTTAGTAGTTAGTAATTAATAAGAGATCGTTTACGGTCTCTTATTTTTTTTCTATATTTACAGCGTGAAAACGTTATCGTCTAAACACAACAACATTAAATAAAGATAAATAATTATGAAAAAACAAGTAGCATTAGGTATTGACATTGGTGGAACGAATACAACTTTCGGGTTTATCGACAGAGAAGGAAATTATCTTGCAGACGGCAATATTGAAACGCAAAAACACGAAGATATCAACGATTATTTAAAAGAATTATATCTGGAAATAGAAAAAGTTTTAGATCCGTTGCGGGATGAATTAGAGATGGTGGGAATCGGGATCGGTGCTCCGAACGGAAACTACTACAAAGGTTCCATCGAATTTGCTCCCAACCTGAGATGGCACGATGTCATTCCTTTATGCGACATGATGAAAGAATATTACCCGGCTCTTCCCATTTATCTGACTAACGATGCCAATGCAGCGGCCATAGGAGAAATGATTTACGGCGGGGCCAAGGGTATGAAAAATTTCATTATGGTTACCTTAGGCACGGGTTTAGGCAGCGGTTTTGTTGCGAACGGAGAATTGATATACGGACATGACGGTTTCGCAGGAGAATTAGGGCATATTATTGTTTCCCCCAACGGCAGGCAATGCGGTTGCGGTCGTCAAGGCTGTCTGGAAACCTATGTTTCTGCCACAGGAGTAAAGAGAACTGCCTATAAAATGATGGCAAAATATAATTATCCAAGTGAATTGCGTACGATACCCTTCAATGAAATGACAGCCAAAATTGTTGCAGAAGCAGCGGAAAAAGGAGATATGATCGCTATCAATACGTTTAAATACACGGGAAAAATGCTGGGAGAAGCATTAGCAAATGCAGTAGCCATTACCAGTCCGGAAGCCATCTTTTTATTCGGCGGATTAGCCAAAGCAGGTGCTCTGCTTTTCGAACCCACCAAAGATCATATGGAAATCAATTTATTGAAAATATTCTCCCATAAAGTTAAAATACTACCTTCCCAACTGGATAAGAATGCGGCCATTTATGGAGCAGCCGCTCTGGTATGGAATGAATTAAAAAAATAACTTCTATAAGGAAGCCGGCGGAAGAATGAACGAAACCGGCTTCCCCTATACTGAATTTCGTTCCTTTCTTTTTTACCCGGACGATTATGCTATCGGTTACTTGTTTTGTTTACAAGCTATTTTAACTGAAAGATATATAAGATGAGAAATTATATTGCTGTTTTTTTCTGTTTTTTCCTTTTCCTTTTCGGGTGTAAGAGCCACGAAAAAGAACTTAAAATCACAGAGTATGTAAACCCCTTTATCGGCACCGGCGGGCATGGGCATTGTTTTCCGGGGGCAGCATACCCTTTTGGGGGAATTCAGTTAAGTCCGGATAATCCCCGCAGCGGCTGGGACTGGAGTTCAGGATATCATTATAGTGACAGCATTATCTCTTCTTTTTCACACACCCATCTGAGCGGCACCGGCATTGGGGATTTACAGGACATCCGTTTTTTACCGGTACTGAATAAACCGGATAGCAACCAAAATACAGTCCGGTACCTTACATCTAATTATGCCCTTTTTTCACACGATAATGAACAGGCAGAACCTGGCTATTACAAAGTAAAATTCGATAACGGTATCATTACAGAATTGTCTGTCACCCCCAGGTGCGGGTTTCATTATTACCAGTATCCGTCGAATACAACCCACGGTATGGTTATTGACTTGACAACAGCCCGCAATTGGGACAAGGCCGTGGAATGCTGTATTAAAAAGGTCAATAACCGGGCTTTGGAAGGTTATCGCAAATCCAAAGGCTGGGCACCGGATCAAAGGGTATATTTTTATATTGAATTCTCTCAGGATGTAGAAGTACTGGCAGGCAAAAACAAATTCGAACCTCTGCAAAACGGACAAAAACTCATCAGCGATTCCTGTTATGTCTGGGTAGATTTCGGCTATAAAACGGATAAAATTCTTTCTAAAATAAGTATTTCTTCTGCTAACTTTGAAGGGGCAGAAGCCAATTTACAGAAAGAATTACCCCATTGGAGTTTCGATAAAGTAAAACGGGATGCCAAACAGGCCTGGAAAAGGGAATTATCGAAAATTAAAGCGGAAGGACCGGACGACTACCAGCTGAGTACTTTTTATACGGCCCTTTATCACGCTTATCTTACGCCCAATTTGTTTTCCGATGTCAATGGTAATTTTAAGGGGCCCGACCGGGAAATCCACAGTGTAGACAACCGGCAAAAACAATATACGGTATTTTCTTTTTGGGATACTTTCCGTGCCGCTCATCCTCTTTTTACGATAACCCAGAAAAAGAGAGTGAGTGATATGGTCAACTCTATTCTAAAACACTACGATGCATATGGATTATTACCGGTATGGGAATTAGCCGGTAATGAGACCAATTGTATGATCGGTTACCATTCTATTCCGGTAATTGCAGAAGCTTATCTGAAAGGGATAAGGGACTTTGATGCTGAAAAAGCTTATGAAGCGATGAAAAAAACAGCCGCTTCAGACCGGGCCGGAATGAAATATTTCCGGGAATTGGGATATATACCTTGTGATAAAGAAAACGAATCGGTATCCAAAACCCTGGAATACGCCTATGATTACTGGTGTATCGCCCAAATGGCCAAAGCCTTGAACAAAGAAGACGATTATCTCTATTTTCTAAGAAAATCCAGAAATTATATTTATTTATTCGATAAATCCACCGGCTTCATGAGAGGCAAAACAGCAGCAGGCCAATGGAAAATACCTTTTTCTCCTCTTTACTCCAATCACCGGGACGACGAATATACAGAAGGGAATGCCTGGCAATATTCCTGGTTTGTCCCCCAGGACATTGAAGGACTCATTGGCCTATACGGGGGTAAAGAAGCATTCTGTATCAAACTGGACAGTTTGTTTACTATCCCTTCCCAACTGGAAGGAGAAAATGCCTCTCCGGATATCAGCGGGCTTATCGGACAATATGCGCAGGGAAATGAACCTTCCCATCATGTAGCTTATCTTTTCAATTACGCAGACCAACCCCATAAAAGCCAATATTACCTGAATAAGATTATGACCGAATTATACAGGGACACTCCCGACGGTTTGTGCGGAAATGAAGATTGCGGGCAAATGTCGGCCTGGTATATTTTTTCTGCTATGGGATTCTATCCTGTCAACCCTGTAGAAGGCAAGTATCAGTTGGGGACCCCTTTATTCCCCAAAGTTACGTTAAAAGTCGGGCCGGAAAAACGCTTTGTTATCACAGCCAATAAAGAAAACGACAAGTTCATTTATTCGGAAAAGGTACTGTTGAATGGCAAAAAACTCGACCGCAGTTGGATAACCCACGAAGAAATCATGGAAGGAGGAGAGTTGGAATTCATCTTGACGGATAAGATTGAAAAAAAGAAAAACTAATATTTAAAAGAAAAAAGAAAATGATCTTTCATTTTCCACTTTCTTCAGATGCCAGTTAACGAAAATAGGATGAAAAAGAATATAGGAGTAATTTTAGCCGGCGGAAGCGGGAAACGGATGGGGAATATTATTCCGAAACAATTCCTGATCATTGCCGGCAAAACAGTACTCGAGCATACACTGGGTGTTTTCGAAAACCACCCCCTGATCGACGAGATCGCCTTAGTCATTGCCCCTGCTCATACAGAAATGTCAAACAGGATTCTCCAGGACCATCCTTTTAAAAAACTAGTTCATATTTTACACGGGGGACAGGAACGTTATCATTCAACCCTCTCCGCTTTAAAAGCATACGCACAAACAGATTGCAATATATTAATACACGATGCCGTTCGTCCGTTAGTGGACCCAAGGATTATCAGTGATGTCGTCGGTGCTTTGCAGGAGGTAAATGCTGTCAACGTTGCAGTACCTGCAACCGATACGATCATTGAAGTAGACGAAAAACAGGAATATATCGTACAAATTCCGGATCGTTCCCGGTTATTTAATGTCCAGACACCTCAGGGTTTTGACAGGGAAACACTGCAACGGGCTTTTGAAAAAGCTTTAAAAGATCCGCTTTTTCAGACTACGGACGATTGCGGAGTGATAAAAAAATATTTGCCGGAAGAAAAGATCAGACTGGTGCACGGAAATCCCCGGAACATAAAATTGACCTGGCCGGAAGATATCGCTTTTGCGGAAAAATGGCTAAGTATGGATAAAATATAACATTCTGTTATCAATGAAAAAGTTTCTCGGATTTCTATTTCTCTTTTGGTGTACCGTCCCCGTTTTTTCTCAGACGCGCGAATTTCAATATTTCTCCTCCCTTTCCGGTTTTCTATCCTATGGTAAAAATTTACCATTCTGGGCTGTCTCTAACCGCTACGGACTCGTTCCTGACGGTCGCGGAGGATTATTGGAAGCAGGCCTTTTCTCTGATTTTAATCCCAAACATACCTTCCAACTGGCCTATGGTATCTCCGCAGCGGCTTATGTTTCCAATTACGACAATGCTGTTCTGCTGGATCAATTGTATGTCAGCGGGAAATGGAAAAAACTACGGTTGGATTTAGGTATGATTCACAGGGAAATCGAATACAACGGAATTTCCTTTACAAACGGAAATATCATTTATTCCGGCAATGCCCGGACGATGCCGGGATATAATCTGTATTCCGATTACATTACAATCCCCCGGACCAATAAAATTCTTTCTTTTAAATTCAATTGGAGCGACTACCTGATGCCGGACGACCGTTACGTCCGTCATACCCGCTTACACAACAAATCCCTTTTCGTAAAAATCGTCCCTGTTGCCCGTCTGGAAATTATTCTGGGTCTGGAACACTGGGTACAATGGGGCGGAACTTCTTCCCGTTACGGCAAGCAACCTTCTTCTCTGAAAGATTATATCCGGATAGTATGCGGAAAAGAAGGAGGCAAAGGCGCTACTGAGAGTGATATCATAAATGCCCTGGGAAATCATTTGGGACGGGAACACATACGGATCAATTACCGGGGAGATGAATACCTCATTTCTTTCTACCACGACATTCCCTTTGATGACGGTTCCGGAACAGACTTCCGTTCTTTCCCGGATGGAGTATATGCCCTTTATGTGGGCAGTAAAGAAAAAAAACGCTGGATAAGCGATATTATTTACGAGTTCAATTACACGAAATACCAATCCGGCCGCTACCATAACCCGCCGGGACATCCCGAAAAGGTATCGGGAGGGAATGACAATTATTTCAACAATGGCGAATATAAAAGTGGATGGACACTGTATGGAAGGACGATCGGTTCCCCTCTTATAACCCCCTATGCTCCCAATGCCCAAGGCATTACATTAGGGGTCTGTAATAACCGTATCATCGGACACCATATTGGTCTAAGAGGGCAAGCGTGGAAAAAAATTCCCTATAAAATAATGCTGACCTATACCTTAAATTACGGCTTATATATAAAACCACTTCCCCATTCTCCCCAAAAGCAATTCTCTTTTGCTGTGGAAACGGCTCTTCCGCATTTACATAAACTTCCTTTCCAAATTGACATGGGAATATACGGTGATGTAGGAGAATTTTTGCCTAAAAATATCGGTTTCAGCCTAAAATTGAGCCGGAAAGAGATAATTAAACGGAAAAAATAAAACAGACTGTTCCTCTATATCTTTGCCCTTCAAAAGAATCATAAAATCAGATACTGATATTTCTGTCAATCCCGTTTTATAACTAATAATTTTATTATTTTTGTAATAAAATTTTAATCAGGTGTTTGTAATAAAATCCTGAAAGATAAATTTCAATAACATCAAACCATACGGAATAGAACGAATATGACACAGAAAACCACCTATCTCGATAGAAACGAATATAATTATGGGCCAGCTCCGGAAGTAGCTGAAGTATTAAAAAATTTCGACCCCAACAAACTTTGTTTTTATACCCGGATTTACGACGAAGGGAAAAAGAGTATCTTTTCAGACTTTCTTTCTTCTTTGTACCAGATACCGGAAAAACAAATTATCCTGGGTTATGGAGGAGAAGATATCTTAAAACAAGTGGTTCACTGCTTTCTGGCAGGTAAAGAAAAACAAAAAACGCTGTTAATTCCCAAATTCTCCTGGTGGTATTATAAATCTATTGCGGATGAAGTGGAAGGCAGAAGTGTTCTCTATCCTCTCTACGAAGATGGAAATACTTTTAAATACGATTTTAAAGCACTGAAAGAAACTATCGAACGCGAAAAACCGGAAATGGTATTGATCGCTTCTCCCAATAATCCGACGGGGAATGCACTGACAGCAGAGGAACTGGATAAAATCCTCTCTTTTATCGGTAAGGACACAGTAGTTGTCATCGACGAAGCTTATGCCTCTTTTGCCAATAAAGACACGAGTTACATCAAGCCGCTTCTGGAAAAATTCCCGAATGTCTTGATTGTACGGACTCTCTCCAAATTTTACGGCTTACCGGGATTAAGACTGGGATTTGCATTTATGGGAACAGCTTTAAGCCGTTTCTTGAATTATAGTACGAAATATCTGGGTTATAACCGTTTATCGGAAGAGTTGGGAATAGCTGTGTTAAAAGCAACCGATTACTACCAAAAAGTAGCCGACCAAATGGCTTACGACCGGGAAATGTATATACGGGAACTCCGTCCGCTGACGGGATTTAAAGTTTACGATTCCAACGCTAATTTCATGCTTGTCAAATATCCTATTGAATTAAAGGAAAAATTACAGACGGCACTGAAAGCCAAAGGATATCTGATTAAATTCATGAACGAACCCGATATCAATACCCATATGCGTATTACCTTGGGTACACATCCTCAAAATTGTATGGTTGTCGAAACCATTAAAGAAGTTGCAGGAGCATGAAAGCTGTAATACTGGCCGCAGGCATCGCTTCCCGCCTGCGTCCTCTCACCGACCATACGCCCAAATGTCTGCTGGAAATCGGAGGAAAAAGTCTGCTGGAAAGGGCAATACAAGGATTATTGGCCAATAATATCCGGGAACTGATTTTGGTAACCGGATATCTACAGGAGCAAATCGTAACTTTTGTCCAAAAAAAATTTCCGGAACTGGAGGTAAAATTTATCCACAATGAAAAATACGCCTCCACGAACAATATCTATTCGCTCTGGTTGGTGAAAAACAGTATAAAAGAAGAAAATATCGTACTCCTCGACAGTGATATTCTGTTTGATCCGGGTTTGGTGAAAGCCGTGATTGATTCCCCTTATCCGGATACATTGGCCCTGAATTCACATCCGCTTTGTGAAGAGGAAATGAAAGTCATTGCCGATTCAACGGGAAAAGTCACCGAAATCAGTAAAACCTGTCCTCCCACCCAGGCCATAGGTGAATCCATCGGAATAGAAAAAATATCCAATGCTTACCTGAAACTTTTATTTCAGGAGCTGGATCAAATGATCGTGGATGAAAAGTTAGGGAATGTATTTTATGAAGCAGCATTCCAGCGTTTGATAGCAAAGGGAAAGAGTTTTCACATCGTCGATACTTCAGCCCTGTTCTCTATGGAATTGGATACACAGGAAGACTTTCAGGCAGCTACAGAAAAATTACCCGCTAATTTATTGTAAATATGGGGAATAAATACGATATCAGAGCACTACAATTAAAAGTACTGGACATTCTCCTGGCAGTAGATAAAGTGTGCCGGGAACACCAGCTGCGGTATTACATCATGGCCGGTACTCTGATCGGAGCCGTCAGGCACAAAGGTTTCATTCCCTGGGACGACGATTTGGATATTGGAATGCCCCGTAAGGATTACGAAATTTTTATGGAGAAATCGAAAACACTATTGCCGGATTATTTAGAAGCAATCTACTGGAAAAACGATCCGGATTATCCTCTCTCCTTTGCCAAAATACAGGATGCCCGGACAACTTTAATTGAAAGAAAACACTTGAAATACAAAGGCGGTATTTATATCGACGTATTTCCCTTAGACGGAGCACCCGGCGGAAAATTAACCCGGCTCTGGCATTTCGGGAAATTTGCTTTCTACAATAAGACCCTATACTTCCTTTTCCGCGATCCTTACAAGCACGGTAGAGGAATCAGTTCCTGGCCCTGCCGCATAGCCCGGACTTTATTTACCCGTCAGGGCGTTCAGTCAAAACTGGAAAAACTGATGAGGAAATATGATTTTGATGCATCTCCCTGGGTTTGCGATTACGATGACGGCCGGAAGGGTATTCTTCCTCATGCTGTTATAGGTAATCCTACTCTCATTTCTTTCGAAGGAAAAGAAGTATTCGGCTTGGAAAATTACCATGCCTACCTGAGTAATAAATATGGAGACTATATGCAAATTCCGCCGGCCGAAAAGCAAAGGCAGCATAATTTCTATTTTCTGGATCTTGATAAACCCTACCGGGAATAGATAAACCGGTAAAGCCGGCAGAATTTAAGCGGCATGCAAAACATTAAAAGTTAATTCACTCAATTACCTTCCGTATGAAAATAGGATACGATGCTAAAAGACTTTACAAAAATTTCACGGGATTGGGAAACTACAGCCGGACATTAGCCGGGAATTTACAGCTTTACTATCCGGAAAATGAGTACTACTTATATACGCCGGCTATCCGTCGCAACGAAATTACAGCGGCTTTTCTGAATAATACAGCTTTTCATACCGTTATCCCCCAAGGAAAATTTAAAGGATGGTGGCGGACTTCCGGTATAAAGAAAGATCTAAAAAGGGACCAGATCGACATCTTTCACGGTTTAAGCCATGAAATTCCCCTTCATATACAACATACAGGCATACGGTCGGTCGTAACGATACACGATATCATTTACCGTACATTTCCGGATATGTATTCGCTTATCGACCGGAAAATATATGATTTCAAATTCAAATATGCTTGCCGGCATGCGGATAAAATTATCGCCATCAGTGAATGTACGAAAAACGACATCATCCGTTTTTTTGGCATCCCGGAAAGTAAAATAGCCGTTATTTATCAGTCTATACAGCCTATTTTTTATAAAATGCAGGAAGCTGGAGAATCCCGGAAAAAAATAGATCACTTTAATATTCCTCAGGACTATTTATTATATGTAGGTTCGGTAAATACCCGGAAAAATTTATTGGGCAGTGTCAA